>Ga0222713_10000093_pt1 | contig 92531 bp, 126 predicted proteins | sample C33_649DmetaG_FD_165061 | JGI IMG/M metagenome (GOLD analysis project Ga0222713, IMG submission 165061) | Estuarine water microbial communities from San Francisco Bay, California, United States - C33_649D | ecosystem: Environmental > Aquatic > Marine > Unclassified | place: USA: California...
TTCGCTGGCTCTCTTGTCACGGTGAAGAAGGACGGACACAAGGACTGGTTCACAACGCTGACTTCGCTCCTCGCTGGAACGCTGTCGGCCAATTACCTCACCCCTGTGGTCGTTGACTTCTTCTCAATGAAAAACAGCAACACGCAGTACGCTGCGGCGTTCATCATGGGCTTCTTAGGACTCCACGGTGTCGAGTTCGTCATAGATCGGTTCCGAAGGAAATGAAGCCCGAAACCATCATCAATGTCATCGCCAGCGGAGTCCTTGCCGCTGGCGTTTCTGCTTTCATGGTCATGCTCTATCGCACCGGAGGACTCGTCGAAAAGTTCCCCATGACCGGAAGCCTCGCGCTCCGCCTATCGCTCGCAGGAACAGCCGCAGGTTCACTCGGGAATTGCCTCACGCTCTCAACCCCGAACGATTCCGAAATTCTGACCAACTGCGGTCTGGCCGGTATCTTCGTATGGGCCTGCATCTTCCACGCAAAACTCATAAAACATGGACCCACTTCTAAGCATCTCACAGGGACTGATGAAAGCAGCTCTGGACAAGGTTCTGGAGCAGAAGGACCAAACAAGTGAAGACGGAGCGAAAGACCAATCACTCGTTGCTCGCCTCAATTCTCGCATTGATGCTGCCGGGTTGCACCCCGACAAGGGTGGTGATGGTTCCTCCAGGGCAACCAGTCAGACTGGCTGAATCAGTCAAAGCCCACGTTTGGGCCAAAGACTCCGAAGGCAAAATCATCAAGAGCCGAAACCGCGTGACAATCCACGAAGGATGGTACGCACTTCCCAAGGAATGAAAAAGAACGTCCCAACGAACAAGTCGCTCTACAGCAAGATGAAGGCGGCGGCGAAAGCCAAGTTCGACGTTTATCCCAGCGCATACGCTAATGGCTGGCTTGTTCGCGAGTACAAGCGGCGTGGCGGCAAATACAAGGTTGCCGATGTCAGGTAATAAGCCGCAGAGGGGAGGGCTTGGCCGATGGTTCGCCGAGAAATGGGTGGACATCAAAACCGGAAAGCCGTGCGGTCGTCAGGAGGGTGAGGAACGCGCCGGATATCCCGCCTGTAGGCCAACAAAGCGTATCAGCGAGAAGACTCCCAAGACTCTTGGCGAGATGAGCAGTGCGGAGAAGACTAGGTTCAAGCGCGAGAAAACCAGCTTCCAGAAGATCGGCTACCAGCATAGGATGCGGAAGAAGAAGGAAAAATTATGAGCAATAACGCACCGTACAAAGGTTCTCCGTCTGTATCCCGATCCGGCGGTAGCGGACCCTACAAACAGTCGCCGCCTCCCAAGCCTCCGGTAAGGCCGCAACCTAAGCCGGTTCCGAGCGGAAGCGGTCCGTATCGTAAGTGATTTGAAACGAAAAGCCCCCGGCGGTAATCGAAACCATCGGGGGCTAATTGTTTCGGCGTAGCGCGTCAGCGTCCTAACGATTTCATCACACTGGCAACGAAGTCTTCGCTCTTCGCAGAGTTTGTGCTTGCCGGTCGTGAGCCGCCGGTCGTCGCTTTCGAGGTAACTCCCGGCTCGCTGCCACGATACTTCGACAGTTCGGCTTGGAGACGCTTGTTCACCTCGACCTGAGCATAGAGAAGCTCGCGGTATTTTGGCGCAGCAGCAGCCCAAAGAGCAGCCTTGGCGAGGTCTTCTTCGCTGTTCTCACCGTTGAAGATTTGCTGCGCGAGGTTCAGACGCTCGTTCAGCTCGCCATTCCATTCCTCATCGCCTTCACGCGGCTCAAAGATTTCAAGCGCGCGAGCATTCTCGCTGACCTTGGCCCAAGTCTTACTGGCCGACTCCAATGCAGCCTTCGTACCCTCTTCGTTATCCTGCTGGTACTTCGAGATGATGGCGTCGTAATCGGACTTGGCTTCCGAAATCTCAGCGGAACGTTCGCCGTTAATCTCGTCGTACTTCACGATCAGCGCGCCGAGCTTTGCCTTCTTGGACGGAGAAAGACCCTCAACGATGTCGTCGATCTGCGAGTTGCGGTAATCGCTCTCGGGCGACTTGAGTAGGCCAACGAGCCGTTCGCCATCGCTGCCAACAAGACTTTTCACCGATTCAAATACGCCATTGATCTTGCCTTCGTACTTCTTGACGAACTCAGGATGACGTTCGACATCAAGAAGGCGGACACGCTCGGAAAGCGCATCACGCTCCTCCTGCAACGTCTTTAGCTGGGCTTCAAAGTTCGGATTGCTGGTTTTTCCAGCCTTCAATTCCTCAAGTTGTTTGGCCAACTGAGCCTTCTCTTCCTTGATCTTGCGAAACGCATCAGCGGCTTTAGTGGACTTGATCGTCTCGGGAATATCGGAATCAGCGTCCGTAGAAGTCGGAGCGGCCTCGGCTTCGGGCTGCTGCTTCTTCGTACCGAACATCCGCTCGATGTCCATCTCAGCCTTGCTAAGTTTGGAGGCGTCTGCCGACTTCGTTTGCTTCGTAGGCTTCTGCTTCGCGGCTTTCGGCTCCTCAGTAACCTGCGATGCAACATTGGCCGACTCGTCAGCCGATGCGGCGTCATCAATGCCGTTAGCCTTGAAAGCATCGATGAACGAGCTTCCGAAGTCGGGAGGTTGCGCCGAGTTGACGAGAGGTGAGTTCAGTGGTTCTTCCATAATCTATTAGTATTGCTTATCGAATGTTGCTTCTGGTTCTTTCGCTGTTTCAGTTACTGCCAATTTACGAAGGTTTTCAAGACAATGCGCGTAGCCAGCGGTTACACCGGCTGCGAAAATGATGTCCGATTCCTTGCTTCCATGCGACGGCATTGGAACCGGCATTGACTCTGCAACGATGCGTAATGCCATGCGGAGGACAGGCATGTTCAGGATCTGCGCTAGTTCAGCCTGTTGGCCATCAGTCTGCCAATCGGACAGATTGATGTCAGGCAGATCCAGCAGGTTCTTCGGATTCTCCTTCTTCAAGCCTCTTAGCCAGTTGATCATATTTTGTTTTCTTGTTTCGTTTCAGTTTGTGCCTTTGCGGAATCGGATCGAGAACATCGTCGAGTTTGATTGGATTCTCCTTGTTGACGACATCGCGATTAGGTCTGATGACCTTTGTAATCTCCAGCAAATCAGATAACGGCAACTTGATGTACCCGCAGTCAACATCGTTGATGCCGTACGAAACGACGAATTGATTCTTCGCGGAATCGTAGAATGCGCCGCACGGGAAGACGACTGCTGGAAGTCCCGGCCACCAGTCTTGCTGGTTGGTTCCGGTGAGGATCGGCAACGTCGTCATGCGCACAATGCGGAACGGGGCTTTTGCCTCAAATGCGTACGCCCCCATGTAGTAGCGACGCTTCTTGTTTATCCACGGCAAAGAGCTGTGGAAGAAGGTCCAATACAAGCCATCCACCAGAATCGGATTTGACCCGCCGCGAACCTCGCCAAATTTCCAGAGCGGATTGAACTCCTCGGTGACGTATTCGGCATCCTTCTCAAGACGTCCATTAAGGCGCACAACAACATGGGGATTGGCCGAATACACCATGTGTGGCGCATTGTCGTGGACGAAGTAGACCCAGTTCTTTTCATGGCCATCGTTAATCATGGCCTGCGCGTTGTTGTTTCCGTAGACCGTATCAAAACGTCCCACGTTTAAAAACTGGCTGTCCAAGAGAAACATCGCCTGATGCGCGTACGACTTGAGCGGAACAAACGTGCAGCAGCTCAGGCCGTACTTGTCTCCAAACTTAACGACGCGAGGATCTTCGAACTGCTCGTTTGGATATTGAAAAGTAAGCTGAACCAAAGCCTTTTTTATGGCTCTCAAATCTTTGCTCAACTCAAAGACAACGATGTCGTTTTTCTCGACATAGACATCCTCATCTTTTTCGCGTTTATTGCGGCATCGGCGAGCAAAGAGAAGGATTTTTCCACTAGGCTCCTCTCGCGTAATGGCTGGGTTGAAGTAGTATGTTCCAGCTTCTTTAGGGAGAATTATTTTCCCGACCTCCCAGTCAACTTGATGAGCTAGTTTGGGTACGTCGTTTTTTGCGTAGCTCATTAGAAACTCGGCTGCGAATTTGATTTCGTCGTACAGAGCAAGCCAGTGGTCGCGTTCCTCACGGACCTCGGTCAGATGCTCCTCATGCTCCTTTGTCCTGACATCTATTGTATTTTGTAAATTTTCGATCTGCATCAGAAGATCGGCATGCCCGTCACCTCCATTTGCGAATCGCTTGAGAGCTTTTATGGATAGGCTTCGAATGATGTCTTTCATTCACGCATACAAATTTGAATTCTCCTGAGTGGCCAGTCTTGGAAGAATTCCGTAGAAGTTCATCCTGGGCATTGAATCGACCAGCATTTGGATGTCGATTGGACACCAAACTTTTTGATTTGTCTCAAGCAATTTGCATGCGCCTTCGTAGTTTACGAGGTAGCAGTGCGTACACATTCCGCGAACGAGCTTGTAAAGGTTGGACGCGATGTGTCCATGATCCTCAATCGGATCAGCGCAGCAGCTTCCAATGTAAACGACATGCCAGTCATTTGGGAGATGATCGAGATTTTCTGACAACTTATCCTTCCAGTCAGCACATGTGAACTCAACATCATCTTCTACAACCAAGAAGGTGCGATGATCAGTTGTTTTCGATTCAACCATCCACTTGATGGCCGACCAAATTGAAAAGTGACTCAATCCAGCAACGATGGTTTTTACTTTTATTTTTTCTTTTTCAGTCGAGTGATAGTAATCGGTGGATATTCCGCAGTTGTCTGATCTAAATCCGTAAATTGGAACTGCATCGATTCCAAAAGTCTTCATGTACCGGATGCAGCGTCTTTCCTTTTTGTTTTCAGGTTTTGAAACTATGAAGCAAGGTGTATTCTCAAGTTTTATTTTCATCGGTTCGGAAGGATGTAAATTATTCCCCGACGCGCTCCGGTAGATCGGCTTGGGTGGTTATAGTAAAAACTGTATCCGTATCTTTGTGTTTGTGTTTTTGCCCTGTAAATTGAGTCCAATTTCTGCTTGATGTATCCAAGGCAAATGTCGTGGCCTTTGTAACTGTCGTATCCGAGTTCCCCGGTTGGTTCCCTGCAATCGTGAATGGCGATTACCGGATGCAGATCATAACGATTGATTGTCTCAAGCTCATCAAGCAGCGGAAGATAATCGTTCCAGTGAGCATCAAGAAAAAAAATTGTATCGTGTCCAACTCCGTGATGCGGAATGAACCAGTTCATGCAGGACTCGCTGCTTCCCTCAAACATTTCGACGTAGACATTCTCTCTCTTGAATCTTTCCTTGGCCTTCTCAACGCGATCATGGTCTAGCTCGCATGAAACGGTTTTGAGGAAGTTTTTTGCAAGCCAGATAGTTGTATCCCCTTTGTGAGTTCCAGTTTCAACGGCAGTTGTCAGCTCAAAGCGTTCTTTGAGATAAAGAAACTCCTGCTCGATAAATGTGTCCCCGTTGAAAGGTGAATCCATAATTTTAATCAGATAAATGGCAGTCTTCTTGGTCGGCAACTCGCGGAAAAATCGTGAAGCACCTCAGATGTTGCCTACTTTTGAAGTACATCTGCAAATCGATTGGTGCGAAAATTTCCTCGTTAGTGTCGATCAGTGTTTTTAGTGCCTTTTTCCGCACGATGTAGCAGTGGGTGCAAAGAGCCATACCCTCGAACAAATTTGAATCAAACTCCCTGCCCATTCTTCCGCTCGCGCAACATGAACCGGGATACAGGATATCCCAATCATGTGGCAACTTTGTCAGGGCGAGTTCAACGGTTTCTCTCCAGTGCGGACGAAAAATGATGTCGTCTTCCAGAATCATCACCATGTCTGGAGTGGACGGCTCAAAATCGAGAGCATTCCAAAGCATCCAGTGGGACATGCTGCATCCAACATGTTTTGCCCCGATGAGATATCCAGAGCCTGGGTTGTCCACTTCGTACGGAATGCTTGCCTTGAGTCCAGACCTTGCCCCATTCAGCCCATAGAAAATGCGGTAGTCCGTGATTCCAGCGGAATCAAGATTGGTTTGCAAACGCGGGATGCGGGAGCTGCCACGCATCGTGATAACAACCGTATGCACGGGGTTATTTCAGTTTTCGATAAATGGCGAAGCAGCTTTCGTTCAGGTCAAAGCGAGAGATAAATTCGCAACGCTTGAGAACGAACTTCAACGCGGTTTGCGTCGATTCCCAGTTCACATCATCCATGATGATGTATCCGCCAACCTTGAGCTTTGGAAGCCAGTTGACGACATCGCTCGTAGACGGCCATTCGGCGTGATTTGCGTCGATATGAACCATGTCCATATCTGGCAGGAATCGCGATGCATCCCAAGACGACATACGGCAGAATTGGATGTGGCGAACAACCTGAGCGCGAACGCAGTGGCGCACAAAAGCCTCGTAGTGGTTGTCCAAATCGAGTTTTGACCACCACTCTTGGTTCGCGCTCACCTCGTCATCGATGCAGTCTTCTTTCTTCCAAGAGTCGATAGCATAGACGGTTCCGCTTCCGTTCAACTTGCATGCTTGCGCGAGAGCGAGCGTTGACTTGCCTTCAAAGACGCCAATTTCAGCGATTCGTTGCGGCTTTGTTTCAAGAACAAGTTTGGCAATTTCCAAACCTTTTCTCGGGTCGCACCAGCCAGCCATCTGGCGGAAGTTTTCTAGGATGAACTGAGCTATTTTTTCTTCGTTTTCCATACTTATCCCTGACGCGCCAAGTTGGACTCGGCAGTTGCATTCGCTCGCTGAATATCAGCAGTTGTCTTTGCATTCCGGCGCGACAGATCAGCCATCGCCTTCGTGTTCTGACGCTGAATGTTGGCCATAGTCTCGGCGTTCTGGCGAGCGATTTTTGCCTGAACTTCAGCGTTGAGGACAGCGGTCTTCGGATCGACGCCCTGCTGAATTGCCTGAGCCTGCTGCATCTGCATCTGGGCTTGCTGCTGTTCGGCCAACAAATCGCCAAGCTGCTGGATGGTGTCGGACAAAATCTGAAGCTGTTGGCGATAGGCATCCGCCTGTTGGCGACGGGTCGGATCGGTCGATAGACGCAGCAGATGATCTTGAACATGCTGACCGATACCTTGAAGGAAGAGGACAATCTCCTGCGGATTGCCACCCTGCTGAAGCGACGCAGCAGCCTCGTTGGCAGCGGCTAGGTGCGTGTCGATGTGGACGATGTGATTCTGCGTGTCAGTGACGATTGCCATGTTCCCTTGGCGCAAGGACGAATGCTCCAGAACAGCCAGCGCGGTCTGATCTTGAACTCGCGAAGACTGGATCTGAGTCGGCAGATAACGATCCACCATTTGTTGGCCAACCTGAGCGGCGATGTAGTCGCGCAACAAGCTGACTTTGCCACCCTCGGGCAGAGAGCCGAGTAGGCCAAGCAATGAGCCAAGAAGCTGCTGCTTCGCAAACTGAGAACCTTGGCCGACTGTGCGCGTCGCTTCCACGAAGTCGATATCAAGCATGGCTTGAACTGGAACGCCTCGTTCAGCGCAGCGACGTTGGAATTCAATCGCGTCCTTATCCGACTTGGTAATCGGATTCAGGTTGGGATTGGAGGCTCGGTTGTACCGTTCTTCGAAGAAAGAATCGAGCTGGTTGTAATACCGACTCAGTTGGGTCTTACCGATGGCTGATTGCTGGGAGACAATCGCTTGGATTTCGGTGGCAGTGCGAGGGTTGCCAGACGGTTTGTTGAGCGATTGGCGATACTGAGAGAGATTGCCTTGAAGAACATTCTCAAGGTCCGCGTTGACCGCCATAGGAGCGTCCAGAACGCCAGCAATGTTCTGCTGAATGACTTCGTAGTCTGGCGGGAGAATGGCATACGGTCCTTGTTGAACGACGCTGGTCTTGCTGAGAGCGTTCGGGTTGAGGGGGCGGAAGAGAATCTGGGTGCGAGCGAATGCGCTGTCCACCATCGAGCAGCGGAGACGGTTCTTCAGCTCCATCGCCTGAAGCATCTTGATTCCAAGACCCTTCACGCCGTGATGCTCGCCATCGCCACGGTCGTAGTACATCGGGTGGATGATCTGCTCCCACCGCTTGTACCGACGGAGCTTGCGATACATGAAGTCTTCACTGTCACGCTCATCGATGATGGCATGGCTGATCTGACCATCGAACTCCTTGTAGAAGATGTGCGACATCAGCACTACCTCTGACCGCGCGCTGAACGTGATGTCGTTCGAGCGAAGCTGACGCTGGAAAAACTCCCAATCGTACTGAACACCGGAGCGATACGGCTCGGGCATGGCAGCGCGAATACGCTGGCGAACGTAGTCCACGTTCCAACCAGCAGCCCTTGCAGCTTCCTCGTCCTGAATCTTCTCAAACAGATCGTCAACGCCCATACGGGTGCGGACGCAGGCCACCTTCCAGTCGCTGACGTTTGATTTGGTGCCGTCTGGGACGAGAAGGTCGGTAGCCATGATGGCTTTGCATCGCCAGTTGGAACCGTCTTCGAAGATCAGCGGACCATCGCCAATGAGAACCATCTCTCGCTGCGAGAGCTGCATGATGTAGTCGAAGTCCTTGTCGAGCTTCTGGAGGCGGTCAAACTCTTCGGTGATGATCTTCGACCATTCCTCCCGCTTATCCATGTCGTTGCCGTAAGCAGTACGGACATTCGCATAGGTCGGAACCTCGGCGAACACATCGTAGAAGGCAGACATGGCCAACGTCAGAAACGCCTCCGACTCACGGAAGTTGACGTTGGTACGGAACGCTTGGTTGTTCCGGCGAAGTTCAGCGGGGTTGTACGGCGGATTGCCATCGACCAAGCCACGGAGCTTTGCGCGGGTGTTGTTACGAAGCTCGTCCGCAGAAATCAGCTTTTGGAAGATTTCGCGAGCCGATGCCGCGTCCGCAATCCGCGTCTCTGGAGGGGTTCCGTTTTCGTTGAGCGTCTCCAGCGGCAGTTGAGCTATGTTTCCGTACATGGTCGTTTTTTCCAGCAGTGAGCCGGTAAGTTTTCGTTCTCTGTAGCGTCCGTGAAGCGGTGAAGTGTTTCAATGGGAAACCACACCATGCTTCTGATAAAGCAACCACAAAATTCACAGCTCTGAACCTGCTCATCGTATGGCGTACTGCCGTGCTGCGAGAAGGTTTTTACAGCTTCTTTGAGGACGCGAGCATTGCATCCGGTACATCCAAGTGGCTTGCGATTGAACCGGCAACCTGAGCAGATGTTTGCGCGGCGGTTGGCTTCTTCTTGGCTGACTTTGCCGCCTCCAACCGTCAGGCCATGAAGCAAACTCATGCTGAACCGGATAACGTCGCCAATCTGGAGCGACTTCCGGCCTGCTGGTTTTGGAATTTCAACGTCGTCGTAAGCGCAATCGGCACCATTTTTACAGATGTACTCCAGCATCAAGTCGTCCAAATTTGGCGGGACTTCAATGGCGTTGGCGGCGTAATGCCTCCTGACAAATTCGTGGAGTTGCGGCCATGATCCTGCGAAAACCTCGATTCCGGTTTCTGGAACGCGATAAATCCAACCGCCTGGAAGCCCACGATGATCGTTTAACAGCTTGTATCCGGTATTTGATCCGTACGTCATAAATCGTCGTAGTAAATTGAATCGGCGTCTCGAACGAGCTTTTCCCAGACTTTATCCATCTTGGTTGCTCGCGGTTCAAGAACGGAAGTCTTTCGAACCAAATCAAGAAGGACAACAGCGGCATCGGCCAAGTCTGGCGATTTTCCGGTTCGTTGTTTCATCACGGTCTTGGATTCGACGGATATCTTCCGCTTTCCGTCATCGAACATGCGCGCGCAAAACTCTTGAAGCGTCTCGATATCCATGCCCCCGATGCGCTCTTCGACGACCCACTTTCGCATTGAGAACCAGAGTTCAGTCACCTTGCGGTCGTAAGCCTCATTGCATGGCCGACTATCCTCGTCACTGACCGGAATTGTCGATGGAGAGCCGCCGAACTCAACGCGATGAACAACTCCCCATTCGCGAGTCAGAATGTCCGCAAGACCGCCACCCTCACCGCTTGAATCAAGGGCGAACTTGTCAGGCGGCACTCCCCGCTTGTTGCACTCTTCCTTGACTCGATTGGCTATCTGGTAGTGAACAGGCTCAGTTAGCTGTGCATTGGGCGAAATGTGGATGATATCGCCAAAAAGTATGCTAACTTTATCGTTAGCAGTGCCAACCTTGGCAAAGCGAAGGATACACCTGTCACCGCCGAATCCTGGGTCGAGAGCAGCCACAGTTTCGACGTTTGTACTAAACACCAACTTTTTTGTAGGTGTATGCGTATCAATGAGCGATTCGGACAGCACCGTCTTGACCATGCCGTCAGGACTCCAGAATCCGCGCGTGTACTTCCAGAAAGTAGGACTCTGCTCGCCCTCATGGCGCATCGCTGACAAGACCTGATCGTGGGTGATGAGGTATGGGTATTTTGTCCGACCCTCGCTGATGTTCGGACTCTTCATGCCGTCGAACCGTCGGCACATACCGCGTTCCGTCAGCCAATGTTGGTCTTCAATCGTGACGCTGCGCCATCCTTTGGCAGGAGTGCAGAATCGGCCATGAGGATCGAACTTGGATGCCGGATTGCCGATGACCAGCATCTTAAACTCGCGGCAACCCTTGCTGAGGTTGGTACATGCCTCGAATGCTGCTTCAGGGGTGTCCGTCGCTTCGTCGATGATGACCATCACCCGCTCGGCGTGAATACCCTGAATGTTGGCCACAGCCTTCGAAGTGTTGCCCTCGGCGACGGCAATGGCTGAAATCGAATGGCGGTCGTCACCTTTAATAGCCTGCAACGCCATCTTCGAATCGACCATGTTGCCGGGGAAACCGCGCGATTTCCGAACAAGATCCTGAAGATTAGCCCACATGCGCTTTCGGATCATCTTCGCGGTCGTCGATGTCAGGACAACCGTTGACTTGGCAGGGTTGGCCAGCCACCAGACTGTCGCGAAAAGCGTTGCGCCAAAGGTCTTTCCGCTCGCGCCGCACCCGGCCCACCCAACGTAGTCATGCTCGCAGAGGCTTTCGACTTGAGCTTCCAGCCACGGGTTCCAACTGAGCTTTGGCCATAGCATTTTCGTCGCATTCTGAAAATGTTCGAAAGTGCCTAATCCGCCCTCGTTTGGCTGAAGTCGGTTTCGGAATGCGTAAAGTTCCAGCTCTAGGTCAGGAATCTTGACCGGAGAACGAATTCCATACTTGTGCTGAATAAGTTGATGCTCAGACGCTTGCTCTGCCATAGTTTGGCCTTGCAATAGTTCTCGCTGGACTTGACGTTCTGCGAAAGGAAAATTATGCCGTCGCAACTTGTTTCTTCATCCGGCTGCTGCCAGCCTTGCGACTCCGAGCCGGTAGTCGTGAATATTCCCGGCCCTCAAGGGGCCGCTGGAATCAACGGCACCAATGGCACGAACGGAATCGATTCGTTCACCTACACGACAGCCCAGTTTTTTGTTCCCGGCCTTGGCTCAACGGTCGTTGTTCCAGTCGATAATTCCGATTTTCTTCCCGAATCGGTTGCTGGTCAGTTTTTTGTCTCGATTCAGGGTGTTGGTTACATGCAGGTTCTGGATGTAACTGGGCTTCTTGTAACGCTAAAAAATCCTGCTACTGGGGTTCTTGGAATTGCCAATGCGGTTCCAGGGACAGCGATTCCGTCCGGTTCGCTCATCACGCTTGCTGGAGCAGTTGGACCTCAGGGTGCTTCCGGTGCTTCCGGCGGCGCGCCAGTTGGAGCTTCTTACGTTTGCCGCACATCGGACGGAACGCTAACAAACGAAACTGCCCTCGACTCGCTGTCAGCCGGTTACATGAAGACCGCCGGTTCTGGCGGTGCTGGCGTCGTCTCGACGGTTGCGACGGTTCCTGTGGCCGACATCAGTGGCACGTTGCCGATTGCAAATGGCGGCACGAATGTCACGACCGTTCCAACCAATGGTCAGCTTCTGATCGGCAATGGAACCGGATACACGGTGGCCAGCTTGACCGCTGGTTCAAACGTCACGATTACACCCGGTGTTGGTTCGATTACAATCGCAGCAACGACTGCCACGCCGTTCAACTACGTCACGTTCACTCGAAGGCTGACCGGAAACAATCTGATTGCTTCTGGAGACACCAAAAATCCGTTTAATTCAACTTCATTTCCATCAGGATCTTGGACAACGCTTGACCCTTCGGCAGGATTTACTGCTGCAACAGGTCGATTCACAGTTCCGTACACCGGATACTACAAAATTAACGTTCTGCTCAATTTGCTTGGTAGTGCTGGCGTTTCGAGTGTCATCGTTTTTCTTCGTAAGAATGGTTCAAACATTTTGCAGAGCTTGGAATTTAACGCCACAAACGCTTCTCCTCAGAGCCTTGTTCCGGTTTCACTTTCGTACATCGACCAAGCTGCCGCCACAACCGATTACTACGACATATTGGTTCAGGCTTCCAATTTTGGAGTCAACGTTGCAGCCGGAAGCTCATTCTCTGTTCAACGCATTCAGGCTTAAACCATGAGCGAACGCGCACCACGGAGGTACACGGACGGATCTGTCACCTTTGAGGGTGGCATTGACTCCGGCGTTATGCCGTCTGAGGTGGACAAGAATCAGGTTGCGTTTGCCGTCAACGCCAACTTTCGCGAGGGCTTCATTTCTCCACGCCCCGGTTTCGTTCAGAAAGACTACGACATCTGTGTCACAGTCACTGCTGACAATACCGAAATCACGGCTGACCAAACCAACGTAACCGCAGATGGGTGGTCAGAGGAATGCTACGGCCCTCAGGGACTAACCGGCACGTTCCAATGTGCGCTACCGTACATCTCGGATGATGGACGCACCTTCATCCTGATGCTGATCAGTGGTAAAGTGTGGCTTTACAACTGCGCTGAAAACAATGCCCAGAGCTTGTCGCTTTCTGCTGATTTGGAAAACCCTTCCAATCTGCTCGATGGTTGGATGGTTCAGGCGGAGAACTTTGTCGTCATTCAGGATGGATTCAGCAAGCCGCTGATCTTCAACGGAACAAATCTGCGTCGCGCTGCTGATGACGAAATCAAGTGCGGCAGAGTGATGGCCTATGTCAACGGACGCATTTGGTATGCGCTTCCCGATGGGTTTTCGTTCCGCGCCACAGACATTGTTTATGGAGATGGAACGCGAGCCAGTGTTCTCAAAGAAACCGAGAACACCTTCCTCAATGAGGGCGGCGACTTTGCGGTTCCGTCGGATTCAGGAGGCATCACGGCAATGGCCGTCCCCGGCAATCCAGATACGTCGCTTGGCCAAGGACCGCTTCTCGTCTTCACCCCTCGCTACGTTTTCAGCGTTCAAGCTCCTGTAGACCGCGATGTCTGGAAGAACCTGAACTATCCGATTCAAGCCATCAGCCTGCTAACCAGTGGCGCACTTGGCGCACGGTCGGCTATTACCGTCAATGGCGACGTCTTCTACCGAGCTATCGACGGAATTCGCTCATTCATCATCGCTCGTCGCTCATTCAACGATTGGGGAAATACGCCTATCAGCGGTGAAATGACGCCGATTGTTGAGAATGATCAGTCGAATCTTTTGTGGGCCAGTTCTGCGGTTGTCTTCGATAATCGAGTGCTGATGACGTCTCAGCCTCGCTTCAATTCCGAAGGTGTGATTCACAAGGCCATATCTGTCTTAGATATGGAGCTTGTCACATCGATGCGGAAGAAGGCTCCTCCAGCATGGTCTGGAATCTGGACTGGGTTGAATGTGTTACAGCTCGTCAAGACCGAGAACGCTTACGGGGACGCTTGCTTCGCCATTGCTCGCGGATCGGACGGAACAATTCAAATTTGGGAAATCACCAAGTCAGACAAGTTCGACTCGAACGTTTCCGATCCTAAGAAAGAAATCGAGTGGCTGGTTCAAACTCGCGCTTACAATTTCGAACTTCCGTTCGGACTGAAGAAGCTCGATTCGGGCGACATCTTCATCGATTCCTTAAGCGGTTCGGCGGCGTTCAATGTTCAGTATCGCCCTGACCAATACCCCGGCTGGCTTGAGTGGACCGATTGGACTGAGTGCGCGATTGTCGATCAGTGTCTGACAGGGTTGTGTCCGATAACCAATTTTCAGCCTCAATACAGGCCGAAGATGCGGCTTCCGACTCCAAGCGATATCCCGTGCAATGAGTCGACCAGCACTCCGACTCGGAATTTGTACGAGGTTCAACTCAACATTGCGGTGTCTGGATATTGCCGCATCAAGAGTGTTCGAGTTCACGCTTACGACGTTCAAGAATCTCCTGTCGGTGAGTGCCGAACATACCAAGGATGCAAGGTCATTGATGCCTGCGACGTAAATCCGTTTACCTACACATCGGAATAGTATGCCAAACCTAACGCTCATCACGCTTACCGCGCCAAATCTGCCGCTGACTTACTGCCCGTCCAACTACCAGCAGTTGGCCAACGACATCATCAACGGCACTCAGGCAAATTTTAACAGCTCGATTGGGAATTCGTTCTTCAACTACGGACCGACAACCCCTTCGCTGAACAATCAGATTTACCCGTGGCTGGACGAGAACGGTGAATGGTGGGTTCGCGTCAATGGATACTGGGCTAGGAAAAACCCTGTTGCTGCCAACGGCTCCGAGCGTCGCATTTTTGTTGGCACCGCTGCTGATGTTCTCAGCTACGATGGTGGTGACGGCACGGCGACTTCAACAAATGTGACTTCTGGTCCGATGTGGGTTGTTGATACCGCGTTTGAGGCGCGGTTCCCGGTTGGAGTCGGAGCCTTTGCGGCAAGCGGAACAGTGAATGTCACCGGCACCTCGACGAACACATCTGTTGCCGGTGAGGACAAGCACACGCTGATAGTCGCTGAAACCCCGTTCAACGAACACACGCACGGTGTGGCTCAGTTGGCGATTCCGAATAACGACGATTACTACCTTGTTGGAAAATCTTGGACCGGACTTGGATCGTATCCGACCAAGATCATTCAGGGTGCTGCTGGAACTGGTGGTGGCGGCGCAGGTCCAAGCATCACGACCGGCGAAGTTGGAACGACCAACGCCGACAAGACTGGAAACGACAGCCAGAACGCCATTGGCCATAACAACCTGCCGCCGTTCTACGGTGTTTACTTCATCAAGCGCAGCAGCCGAGTCTACTACACCAAATGAAGCTAATCGTTCAGGACATTCGCTCCACAATCGCTCGGGTCATCGGTGTATGTGTCGATGATGCGCGCGTTTATGATTACATCAATCAGGCGTGTCGAAGGCTTCTGCACAAGGGGTTGTGGGCTGGCGCGTACGGACGCTTCACGATTCATACCGTCGGCGGCTGCATCACTTGGCCGCGTCAAATCGAAACCATCGAAGCTGTAGCCGATTGCTGCGGAGTCGGGACGGTTCGCAACCAATGGTTCGAATTTCAGGAGACTGGCTATGGACTGCTCAACGGGAATCAGGTGTGCATCGGCAAGCAGCTTATTGACCGTGGCACTGTGGTTTCTTACCGCGACATGTCTGGCGGTCTTAACAGCTATCTTCGAGTCTACCCTGGTGACGCTTCGGACGTTGGCAAAACCATCACGTTGCAGGGCGTCGATCAGAACGGTCAGTGGATTCGAACGCAGTCGGGTTTAACATGGATTGACGGAGAAAAGCTGACGCTCGCTTTGCCGTACGTTCAATCGACCAAGAAGTTCACCGAACTGACCGGCGTCATCCGCGAGGCAACGAACACGGTTAGCCGATTGTACGAGTACAATGCGACGACCGCGCTGGAATCGGATCTGGCAGTTTACGACCCTGATGAAACTTTGCCGCAGTATCGTCGTAGCTACCTTGCTGACCGATGTAGCGACGAGGCTGACAAGCCGGTGACGGTCATGGCCAAGATGCGCCACATCAACGCTACGAGCGTCAACGACTACCTCATTCCTCCGTGTCCTGACGCCATCAAGCTGATGGTCATGGCGATTCGCAAAGAAGAGAACGATTTGATTCAGGAAGCAGTGGCCTACGAAGCCAAAGCGGTTCAAGCTGTGCAGGAGCAGACGATGCAGTACCTAGGCGATGCGGTTGCTACCATTCGCATGGTGGGCGTCGGATTGAACGGCGGAGGATTCTCCCAATGGTTTTGAACCTGAACATTGATTTTGCGCTGGAAGAAGCGACGCCGGAGAAACTTCGGCTGCTTCAGGCTGTCTTGGACGCGCATGACATGGCGGCGCGGAACAATCAGAATGCGAGTTCTGGTGCTGCGGTAAACGCTTTCTTTGGAAGCGCGCAGCTTACCAATGGAATCGCTTCAGCCATCCTGACGCTTGGCGATGCTCACGGTCCGATTGGTCCTGCTCGATTCGTTTACGAGCGATTCAACGAGATGGCGTTGAAGTCGGCCATTGAGTCCGGCATGAAGATTCCCGGCTTCGGCAATTCGTTCTTCAAGGATCGAATCGATCCGGCGTGGAGTCACGTTCGCGAGGTTATTGAGGCTGACTTTCCGAATGCGAATGCCCGTATCAATCAGCTTCATGGGTGGATGAAGGAGGCTGGAAAAGATGTTTATCCGAATGCGGCTCTTTACACCGCAGTAATTTGCAGCGAACTAGGAATGATTCCCGGTTCTGAAGCGGCCATCTTCATCTTGGCGAGGACCGCTGCGTGGACATCGATGTGCGTAAAAAATGAAAGGTAAGCTCTTTCAAATCTGCGGACTGCCCCGATTCGGATCGGCATTCATGTCGGTCCTTTTCTCGTTGGAGGCAGACTGCATTGGCTTACATGAGCAGGGTGCGACTGACCCGAACTGGAAACAGTCCATCGAGGAGTATCGGACGCGGTACAAGTACGTCGCCGATTGCTCTACTTACGGTTACCTTCCCAAAGCTGTCGTCAGCGACTCGGTGAAGGTGTACGTCAAGAAGGATGCGGAAGCGTCGGCCAAGGAATGCACCGAGCGATTCGGATACGAGGTTCACTTGCCTTCGGTTCAGGCGTTGCGCGAATACGCTGATTCGTGGGCATCGCTTCATGGCGTGATGATCGTGGAGGAGAACGAGCTTTTTAAGTTGGATACTTTGCGTCGTGTGTGGGTTCATTGCTTCCAGAACGAGCGAGCATTCCCAGAGGAGAAGGCTGCGCGTCTGGTTACCATGAATATCCAACGTCACGAACCTGAGAAGGTGTTCTCGATTGAGAACGGCAATCGTCTTGTGAAGGAGGTTTTTTGATTTATGGGAGCTATTCTAGGTGGTGCAGCAATCATCGGCGGAACGAGCTTGCTTGGTGGCTTACTGGGCAAGGGCAGCAAGCCGAAGATTCCAGAGCTTAAGCCAATCGATTTCGCGGCAGAGCAGCGACAAGCGATTCAGCAGAACATCGCATCGCTCGAACCTGCCACCGAATTGGCGCAGAAGACGACCGCCGCTGAACAGTCTCAGCTTGAGGCGCAGCTTCGCCGCGCGATTCCCGGTTATGACCAGCTCGTTCAGCAAGCCAGCAAAAACATTGGTGCTTCGCTAAGGGGCGAGCTTCCTGCGGATGTGCAGCAGCAGATTCAGCGTTCGACCGCTGGACGCGCGCTTGCTGGTGGATTTGGCGGCGGAACTGGATTTGGCCGTGCGCTGACCGCTCGCGACTTGGGTCTGACGAGTTTGCAGCTTCAGAATCAAGGTCTTGCTCAAGCTCAGAACTTCATCCAACAGCAGCGCGCATTCGGCATGACTCAACCGTTCTCGGTGAGCAGTATGTTTATTACACCGGCACAACGTGTCGGCGTGATGCAACAGCAGCAGCAGGCGCAGTACAATCGCAACCTGCAAGCCGCCCAGGTGGCCGCAATGCCCGATCCTACGATGGCTGCAATCGGAAGCGCGATTTCTCAGGCCGGTGGATTCGCTGGCGGCGCGTACACGCAGCGCGGGTTGATGCAGCAGATGCCGGGAGGATATTCTTCCGGTTCGTACAATCCGCAGAACGACCCTGAGATTTACTCTTTCCCGAGAACAAACATCGGCGGACCAGCCGATTCCGCTAACTGGGGTTAAAATTTATGGCTGACGAAACTCTTCAAGCATTTCAGCTCGGTGCTTCGCTGTTCGACCGCGCGCAGACGCAGAAGCGGATGATGGAGCAGATGCAGATGCAGACTGCCGATCAGTTGATGCGTCAGCGTCAGTACGATCTTCAGAACAAGATCCAGTCGAATGCTTACGCTCAGGCGTTGGAGGAGCAGGCGAATCAGGCTGCTGAGTATGATACTTTTCAGACGTTCAATCAGCAAGTGGCCGATTTCTTGAACAACTCAACTGAAGGTGGAGCAATGCCAGCTCTTCCTCGGTTCAAATCAAAGCAGTTCAATCAGCAAGCAACTCAGATCATCAATGGATTGGAGCCGTATTCTGCCCGTGCAAAACTCATCAAAGAGCAGGCAAAGCTAGCATCGTTCACTGATCAGCTTGAAGCAGCAAGAATAGCTGAGGCTAGAAAGTACAATGCCCTGACGCGCACTTCTGACGGGAAATATGTCATTGATGACGGTCTGATTGCACAGAAGAAATCTGAAGAAGAACAGCTTGGCAGGGCATCAAAACTTGGAAGCATTGGAAAACTTGGAACATCAACCGTACAGAGAATGATTGATGTTGGCCAAATTCCTCAAGAAATAGCACCGCAAGCTCTTCTTGCCGCTGAAAGTTTTGAAAAGTCAAAACAAGGTGCTGTTGCTAAAAATACCGACTTGTTCATTGAAGCTGCAAAAGCAAAGGCAAAAGCATCAGGACAAGAGCTTTCTCCAGCTAAAGAAGCTGAGTTGAGACAGACATTTATCGGCGGCGGCGGACGGCTTAAACCGCTTGAAGCCAAGACAGCGACAAAGCTGGAGGATGAATTTGCTGTCATGGAGACGATTGATTCTCTTCAAGATGGAATCGCAGAATTTGAGTCTCGTTATCCCGGCAAGAAGTTCACCGACTTTCTTGGCGCGATACCCACAACTGAAATCAAGATTCGCTCTCTTGTTCAGACCGAGAAAGATCCAATGAAACAAGACGCTCTGGAGTTGTTGGCCGATTTCATGGGCGTTGTAAATCGCACCGCAAGAACTACGTCTGGGCTGAATGTTACTGAAAGCGAAGGTAAACGAATTGCTCAGGAAATCGGTGGATCGTTCGACAAGAATTCCCTCATCAAACTCGATCAGTTTAGAAAGCGGATTGAGCGGAGTGCGCGCGGGACGATTGGTCGAAACATCGACAAATCTCTTCCGTCGTTCTACGAACGCTGGTCTACGACACCATTTGGAACTAGAACCACCGCTGCATATTCCGTTCCTGCGGTTCCGTTTCAGTCAAATGCTCAGTCCACAGAGTCGATGAGTCTTCAGGATATGCAGCGGTTAATCCAAGAGCTGGAAGCGAAGCAATAATTTATGCCACTTTCACAACAAGAATCTGAGCTTCTTCAGAGCCTTAAAGCCGAAGTCGCTCGGAGAATGGCGTCAAGCAATGCCACTCCTGCTCAGCCTTCTATCCCTCAATTCGAAACCGCTGCCGCTGTCGGATCGACCGCTCAGTTGAATCGGGCTGTACAACAGTCGGCCACTGTTGGCGAGATGCGTCGTCGCGAGGAGCAGGGCCTTGTTTCCGCGCTTAATCCAGAGCAGATCAGGCAAGCGACGATGAGTGACGCTGCTCGGATGGGCGAGGCAATGCAGCAAGAGGAGGCTCGTCTTGCTGCTGCTGGCGCACCGTCAATGTTTGATGAAACTGCACCTACCAAGGAAGAAGTTTCTCAAGGTGTAAGATATGGTGCAGGCCCATTGCTTCAGACAATGGGTGTTCCGTTTCCCGTTGGCCAAGCCATCGGTGAAACAGGTTATCAGTTGATGTCTGGAGAAACTAGCCCTCGAAAGATTGCGGCAGCAGCGGCAAAAGAAGCTGTCACATCTTTAGGTGGTGGGGCTGCAAAAATTTTGCCAGGGCCAATTAGAAGGAATCTTTTTGAAACTGGACAAACACTTCTCAGTGCTGCCGCAAAAGTTCCAATTCAAGGAGCGATGCGAGGTTTGGCCGGTGAGGCTACAAGAGCTTCAGTTGCTGGAGAAGAATGGAAGTTTGATAACTTTCTTGATGCAGCAAGAGATTACGCCGTTGGAGAAACTGCGGGAAGTCTTGCTGGTAACTTGATCGGTGCTGGATATCGCAAGTACAAAGGAGGCGGAGATTTTCTCGGTGAGTTGAGTCGTCCGTTTTACGATCAGTTTCAGAGGAACATTGCTGATAAGGAAGGGGAGCTTGCTGGTAAGCTGGCTAGGGCATATCGAGCAGATCCAGATCAAGTGAAAAACGTTCTTGCTCAGTCTTTCAAGCAGAACTCAACCAAGTCTGGACAAGAGTTTGCCGATGCGGCTGTTGCTGATGTCGAAAAAGTATTCGGAAAACTCGACGAAGAGACGACAAACGCTTTCAGCAAGTTGGCCAACGATTACGACAAGATGGAGTCGTTGACGCTTGGTGAAGCTGTTGGAGTTGTTAAAAACACTGCACAGAGTGTTTACGACAGGAAGAATGAGGCTTTTGGAAAAGAGTTTGACACTTTTCGGGCAGACCCTCGCGTTCAATCAAAAGATTACGACAAGTCGGTTGCCAGAGGCGGTGAACTTTACGGTCCAGTTAGCGGAAAAAGTCTGAACGACCTTTGGAAAGAACAGCAGGATGCCGCAAAAGCAATCAAGTGGGGCGAACCTGTCAAAGCTGGCACTGGCGATCAATGGGCCGCTTACAACCAAGCGAAGGCAAAGTTTGAAGATGCTCTTGGTCAGTTTGAAAAAAGGTTTCCCAAAGATCCTCTCATCCAAAATTTCAGAGACTTGAAGGATCGGTACTCTGGATTCATGGAGGACTACAATACCACTTTTTCAAAAGGAATTCTTAAGGACATCGGAGAGCAAGGTGGATCTTGGTCTTCGATCATCAAAACTCTTGGAGGTTCTGACGGCCCTGCAAAACTTCAGCAGTTGAAGAAAATTCTAGCTGAAGACTATGACGGAATTAAATCAAAGATTGGAAACACGATCTACAACGATCTAAACAAAGGAGGTCAGATCAAGTTTCTGGATAATCTTGAAAACGCGCTTTCAAAAGGATGGAACGGACTTCAAAAAGAAGTTCTTGATGAGTTCTTTCCAAACGTAACTAGAGATGGAATCAAGCAAGCGAGAGCAGCTTTTGAAGTGTCGTCGAAAAGTTTTGCTGAAGATTTCAGGAAGGCTTCACTAGGAAAAGGTGAAGGTGTAATTGCATCTCCAGATGTTGTTCTTGAGTTCCTGAATAACTCAAAAGAGAACGTGACGAAGGTTAAAAACGCACTGAGTGCAGAGACTTTGGCTGACACTCAGAATGCGTTGCTATCTCAGATTGTCAGCGAAGCAAGTAAGAAAGGTCCTATCACAGCTAGGTCGTTCACTCAGTCGGCGGAGTCATGGCAGAACGCTTTAGATGGAGTTTTTGGTCCTTCTGGAAAAACCAAAATCGATGAAATAGCGAAGGCACTTGAAATAGGCGAAAAGAACAAGACGTCGCTTATTTCAAAGTTACTTCCTGGGGTTGCAGGTGCAACTGCATTTGCAAAAGGAACGACGGCTGCTGGGCCGTTTTTTGGAATTGCTGGAAGCGAAAGAGCCTATCGCTGGACTGAAAAACTTCAGTCGAAGATTGTCGGTTATCTCTTGGACAATCCGAACTATCGCGCTGCTGTCATCAAGCCATTTGACCAGCTAACGAACGCCGAGACTCGCATGCTCGACAACGACATCCCGATGATCATCCGAAATCTGACCGTCAAAACCGTCATGTCTGGCGAATGAAAACCTCCCTCTCCAAGAAAGGTAATACTTGGCGTGGCCGAAATGTAACGCTCGACTCTCCTCGGAAGATCGAAGGCGTGACGCCGTATCCGAAAAAGAAGTCTGTCTTCGTGAAGAACGACAACGGCAGGGTAATTGTCCTTCATTTTGGTGACGTTCGATATTCCGATTTCACCAAGCACAAGAACCCGAAGCGTCGGGCCAATTTTCGCTCCCGTCACAACTGCGCGGAAGCGAAGGACAAAACAACGCCCAAATATTGGGCATGCAAAAACCTCTGGTAACTATTATGGACAAGATGCGACTTGGTGGTGGCGGACGTTTCGAGAAGCTGGTTGGCCAGCTTGAGAAGAAGGGCGTGAAAGATCCTGCGGCTTTGGCAAGCGCAATTGGACGCAAGCAGCTCGGCAAGGCGAAGTTCCAATCGCTTGCTGCGAAAGGTCGTCGCCGCGCGATGCGGGAGAAGGAGTCTAGCTCCTCTTACGCTTAAAGCCGTTCGACGGTTTCTTATCAACGACGAACTTCTCTGGCTCCGCATGAGTCCATGAGATGGTTCCAACGCCGCGCTGGATGATGATCGAGCCGACCTTCTTGTCCTCCTTGTCTCTCAATCCAGCGCGGTCTGCCCTCTTGGCCATGCCGAGCATGAAGCGGCGAGGATGATTGAATCCAAGCTCTTTCATCACAATCACCTCTCTCGCCCAGTTGGTCAGGTCTGAGCTTCCGAATCCTGAGTAGGCCAAATCTGCCACGCTCTCAGGTTTGTCGTCCTTTCCCTTCGGCTTCGGGAAGTGATGTACCAGCACCAGGACAACTCCCGTCTCCATCATAATCGGCTGGAGCAGATGTCGCGTGAAGTTGGCGCAGACCTCGATGTCCGCAGGATTGCCGCCCATGTAGGAGAGCAGCGGATCGATGTAGACGATATCCGCCTTCGTCTTCCGAACCAGCCTACGCAGCATCGTGGCGAAATCCGCACCCGTCCGCACCGTCTCGCGGAAGAATAGCATGCCAGCTTGGCGAAGACCTTCCTGCCATCCATGTTGGCCAAAGACCGACATTGCTGCGCCTTTGAGACTGTCGTGTTGATCGGCGATGTCGTTCTCAGCTTGGATGTACGCTATCTTGAGCGGTCGTACCGGCTGCACTCCGAACCAAGCCGCCCCTCTGGCCCAGCACAGACCCTGATAGAAAGCCATCGAGCTTTTGCCGCATCCGCTCTGCCCAACGAATAGAAGCGACGATCCGCGACGTAGCCACCTGTCTCCGATCAGATTGTCAGGATCATTCTCAGGGTCGTAGTCGATGATGCTCTGGAGCGTGAACTCCTGAGGCATGTCCTGAGACTCCAGATAGTCCGTGAACGCTTCCCAATTCACCGACCCGACATTGATGGCCAACAGCTTCTGCTCCTTGCCATCGCGCATCACACCGGCCAAGCGGCTGAACCTGCTTGCGTTCTTGTTCTTCGGATCGATGCCGAGAGCCTCTAGCTGGCGATAGACGACATCTCTCCGCTCGCCCCACTCCTCCTTGTTCGCCGCATCGACTCGCACCCATCCATGCAGACTCTTGCCGCCGGAATCGATGACGACGGAAAGCGGCAGCTTTGACTCCTTGAGAATCGTCCACTGCTCGTCCTTCGTCTTCTCATCCATCTCGACAAGGACATGTCGGAATGATGCTACGCCGGAATCTGATCCGCTTTCATCGAGACATGGATTGACTCTGACATACGCGCCACGGCTATCAGGACTGTTCCACATGGAACTAATCGGCGGCGTGAAATGATGCTTTATCCAATCATCGCGCTTGAGGAATGTACCCTTGGAAGCTGGCCTACATCTGCCATCCTCGTCGCTTACGATATCATTGCAGATACAGACAACCTCGTCCGGTTCGAAGCATGCCTTGAGAAAATCGATGGTTGAAAATCTGAATTCCGGTTGCGGAATTGCTTGAATCTTTTGCACGACGAACTTGCCGGTAGTCGAGACTGGCGTTCCACTCTGCGCCGACAGAAGCCAGCCCTTCGGCTTGTCGTGCGCCACGTTCATCGCCTGATTCACCTTGTGGGCCAGTTCATTGGCATTCCACGGTGGAACGCATTTCTCGTTGTACTCGGCGAGCAGTGCTTCAGCCGATCCTCGCGACAGCTCAAAGCCATGCACCAGAGCGGTGGCTACTGCGAAGGTTGCGTTATGACCGCCCTGTCCGCTGATGGCACCGGGGGTGTTACGAAGCCATGCTCGCGCACGGTCGATATTTGAATTGCTCATTGGATTCCAAGTTGTTTACGCGCTAGTTCTCCAGACTTGCCAAGATCGGTCTTGGCGATTTCCTGAAGAACAGAATTTGATTTCTCTAACTTTCTGAAAAGGAGAGCCAGCTCTTTGGGCGTCATCAGGTACTTGCTCCAATGCTGGATGGCTATGGAGCGAGACTGGAACTTCGCAAAGAGCTGCTCTTGTGCGGCGATGTAATGATCAGGGCTTCGCATCTATCAGCACGAACTTGGCCTTGAATTCGGCTTTGGTTCGAACGTAGAGCTTTCGCTTACCTTCCCGCATGTAAACCACGCCGGACCATTTAGTTTCTCCGATCCGTATTTCTACGTCGTCGGAGAGGAGTTCAACCTCCACCGAGCTGTTTCCTGAGTTCTTGTATTTCATCTTCGGAAGCATCGTCGAGATGGCCCACCCCAGCCGACTGCCATCCGCTGTCCGCATTGCGTTTTGGCTTTGCCGGTCTGGTCATCCACCCGCGAAGAATCGCATAGTCGATGAGGCGCGGAGCTTCCTTCAAGAGTTGTTCTCTGGAGATTTCAGATGCTTTCATCGGAGCTGCTGTTTCGTTTGATGGCACGACCGCGACGGCTGTTGGAGCGTCGCATTCCGAGTTCGGTTTGGTCTTCGCTGGCGAATCCACGGCGGATAAGCCACTCCTTGTACTTCTTGTCGATGTACGCGAAGTCGATACGCGGGGTTGATTCATCGGCATCGGCGATTCTTACTATCTTGCTCGTATTTAGACTCATAGGTTTTTAGTAGTGTTTTGTATGCTTTCTGTGTGTCGGTGCAGTCGATGCACAGGTCGAAGTCTCCACCAATCGTGCATCCGCAGCCAAGGGCTTTCGCTAGTTCCTTGGAAATCCATCTGAAATCGACCAGCTCATTCTTGAGGTCTTCTATCTCCTCGCTGTCGCTCATTTGATGACGAATAGGATGAAGTACGCGCTGGTGATGACGACGCCCATCGCGAACGCGGCGATGAGCATTTGCTTCAGCTCCTCCGGCGACGGTGGCCGATTCATCCTGCGGATCATCTGCCGCCTCCTTGAGCGTAATGGAGAATGAGCAGGGCGTCACAGTTCTTAAGCGTTACGTCTAGGTGAGGATACAACTCTTGCGCCTTGGCCTTGAGCTTGCGCTTCCACTCCGAATAATCCTTACACGATGCTTTCCCGCCTAAGCCTAGAGGAGCCTGCCACACTTTGGGAGCAACTCTGTGAAGAGCGTATCCGTAAGCATAGGCAGCAGCTTCAACTCGACCGAGGTTTCTGTGAAGTACGGCCATCGACGAGCTTTTCGTCATGGGAGACACAAAGTTCGGAAGCTCCTCAATCCATAACTCTGAGTTGGCCACCTTGAGCTGATTGATCAGCGCGCAGATGTCCGGCAATGATTCCGGCATCTTGAACAGGACGATTCCGTCCGGTGTATTGACTGCGAATCCGCCTCCGACACCAGGATCAACGGCTATGATTGATTTAGTTTTGTTCATGTTTGTAGACTGATAGATTTCTTCGACACTCATCTTGCAAAGCGTGAATGCTCGTTTTCTTGGGTAGTAGATGTCAGAGAGCGCATCCACCTTCGCACTCAAAGTTGAAGGCTGATTGACCGCGCTCTCCGTCGGTCAGTTGAACCTCTTTCAGCGGGCGACAGCTCTTGTGGATGTAGAGCTTGTCGTTGGAATGTTTTGAATTGCTTACAACAACTCCTTCAACTCGAAGGGCATCGTCGATTTCAACAGCTCTAGCCCATCCATCCGAATCTGATTCTCTAAGTTGTAACCATTCATGGTCTGACTTGTACGGACAGAATACACAGGCAGAACGCGGAACCTGATGCGGGATTCCAAACGCTTCTAACCACTTCACGCAATCCGCTCTGGTCATCATCTTGTCGCAGAGCGGGAACTCGGGTTCAGACCAGTGCGGACTATTGCCTTTGATGCGTGTGGCTCGACCTGCTTCATCGAGGCTGATTCCAAAAAGCTGTGTCAGCTTGGTTTTGATGCGCTGACCTTTTTCAAGCCCTAGAAGCTCTCTGCGAATGAATCGTTCGATTGGAAGAATCTTGTACTCACTTGTACATTGTCTTCGTGTTATTCCAAGAGGCTCTCCCTCTTTTTGGGCTGTGAAAGCTGGTATTGCTGTAAATCTTTGACCAGTTGAATTGACTCCATGAATCAGGTCGTTTCCAAGAATTCCAGCAGACACAACATGGATGATTGGCCCACCCAGACTCTTGAGCCACTCCATGTGGGCGTAGACTGACTTTGGCTCTTCTCCAAGATCAGCAAAGATGGCGCAATCAATCGGCGCAATCTCGCCTTTGATAGCCATGAGGTAGAGCGTCGTGGATTGTACGCCACCTCCGAGGTTCAGGATTCTCATTTGCTGTAATCCCTTATTTCGCCGCGTTTCACCTTTGAAATCCATCCAAGGCTGACCGCGTAGTCTTCCTTGATCTGCCGGTATCGTTTGCCCGACTTGATATCCTGAAGAACCTCGGAAACAACCGCTTGGGGTATGTGTCCGTTCAATGGGACGTAATTGCTAATCGTTCTCATTTTAGTAGCAAAGGACCGTTATTTGTTCGGCAGCGATTCTAACTGCGCTCTTGGTTTCGCCGCCATCACTCCACTTCTCAACCTTCACTCGGCCTTTGACACGCACCAGCGCGCCATTGCCGACTTCCATGATCTTTTCGGCAACCTGCCCCCATGAAGACAGCTCGAATTCATCGTAATCTTCGTGAAATCTGCCGTCCGCATCCGTCCAATGGCGAGCGATTGAAATGACGCGGCGCACCATAAGCGCGCCTGTCTTGGTTTCGGTTTGACGGCTGATTCCTCGTAGTTCGCCGATCAGATAAACCACATTCTCTGTGGGCGTGGCTGTTTCGTTTGTTGTTGTAATTGATGCACTCATTGAAATACGCAACCTAGTTCTCGGTAGCACTTCATCCGCTTCTTCGCGTGGAACGCTCCGATGGGATGAAACTTGTCCGAAAAATCAACGATTGTCGCACAGTTTTTGGTTTCTGTTTTTCGCAATGCGCGACTCGCCCTCTGAATCGTCTTCTGCGACGACCGACCGCCGCTCACCATGATGAGCAGTTCGACATTGGGCAGATCAAGTCCTTCGTCGGCCAAACTTGTGGCAATCATCGTTCGCAGGTTTCCAGCCTTGAATTCCTCCATGTAGGCGCGCCTGTCCTTCTTCCCAATCTTGGAATGAACGAGCCGAGAATTCGGAATCCAGCTCTCGTACTCTTCTCCCAGCGTGATGCGCGGGATGAGGATGAGCGTCTGCATGTCGAGGTGTTCCAGCGCGTAGTTGATGGCGTATTGGTTTCGCTCACGGTTCTGGCAGATGCCGATGTCCACAAGTGATTCCCAAGCGCACATGCGCTTCAGCTCTTCGTCGGTTATCCGCATGTACTTCCTGCGCGTCGTGAAAAGCCGGTCGATGTTGTCGTCAATCTTCTGCTGAAGATTCAGGTCGGTTGCGTCGCTGATTTCGAGGTATGCGTCGGCCAATGAATCCCCGATGTCGCTGCGCTTGATTTCGTAGGTGCGGTTGAAGAACAGCATTCGCGTCACCGCATTCCGCTCATCATCGTCGCACCAGGGAGTCGCATCGAATCCGTACCTAAATCCTTTGCAGGACTCGATGATGCGACGCCATCCGACAGCAGGGCTGTGCTTCGCTTCGTCAACGATCAGCAGACCCATTCCGCTGAAATCGACTGACTCATGCGGACATCGTATCTGAACCAAATCGTCAGGAATTCCAGCAACTCGAAGTGCGGTGCGCGCTTGCTGGCAAGTCTCGCGGGTAGGAGCGAGCCAACCGCATCCGAATTTGAAATCCCATCCGATTGATTCGTAATGCTTGATGATGCTCGCGGCAATCCATGTCTTGCCGCTTCCAGCCGGTGCGATAATCAGGCCGTCGCTAGTTTTGGCCCACTCTACTGCGTTCTTTTGGTAGTATCTCAGATTCATAGTTTTAGGAAATTTGCCCCTCCGCCTACTGCTTCATAGCGAGCGAAGGGGATTGTGCCGCCCACACGGGAGGCTCCGCTATCATTCGTTAGCTGCTGGCGGTAGGGAAGGTACGTTCGATTGCGTCGTGGCGTACTTTCCGTCCAGCAGCTTTCGCAACGCCTGAGTAGCGAGAAAGCCGATCTTCAATCCATTCTGCTCGCAGTATCTGCGAAGCTCTTCATGGAGTGCTGAGTCGATGGTGATTACGTTAGATTTCTTCTTTGGTTTCATGGTTTCTCGCTTAGCTCTTTGATGATCTTGGTCCTAGCTCGACCCTTCGCTTTGACGATGAGTTGCAGGATGATGATGGGATTCACGGTTGAAACGTGCTGCCAGTATGGTCTGGCTGCGTCGAGTTCCCGTGCGCGGTCGATGTCCACCACAAGCACTTCGCTGGTCATCTTGTGCTTGTAGACGAACGCGACTGACAGGTTTGAGGGCATGTTCACAGCTTGGCCTCCTTCTTGGCCTGTTTCCATTCACGCAAAGCGGAATCGACATCCATGCCACCCATGTGGCTTCTGTTGAACATCATCCAAACCAGAATGCTGTCCCCAGCGTCCTCGATTCGTTCAATGCGCTTCTTCAACGCTTCGTTCTCTGCTCGCAGTTTGTCGCGTTCCTCAAATAGGTCGACGACCAGCTTGTTGTTGAAGTCACTCACGGCTTGGCCTCCTTGGCCTGTCTCCAGTTGATTCGCACCGTGACTGGTGTTTCTCGGCCTAGCCATGAGTCCAAGTCGTCTCCAGCCTTCTTTAGCTTCTTGATCCGGTCCTGCAGGTACTCGACCAGCTCTTTCAGCTCGTTCACATCGGATTGAAGCTCGCGGATCTTTGTGGCCTGTGGGTCGATTGTAGTCACCGTATTCGACGTTGGTATTGTGTAGTCGCTCATTTGCACTCCTTCCATTTGAATTGATTTTTACCCGCGCAATCGACCACCCACTCAGCGTGGCCTTTCCTCACGGCTTCTTCGCGCATCATGCTCTTGCCAAGCTGATCGCCCCACAGGATTGCTAAGGACAGAAAACAACCTGCTACAAGTCCGTACATGCATTGTTCTAAAAGTGAAATTCTACTCACGGCTTGGCCTCCTGCTCACGCCACAACAACAGATCCGCTCGCATAGCATCGTTCTCCTGCTCTAGTTGGGCGATGCGCATATGCTGCTCCGCTAGTCGCTCCGCTGCTTCAGCGACTGCCGCGTTGGCCGCGCCATCGTCGGATTGAATATCCTGAGACAATATCCGCATGGCTGCGATTAGTGTTTCGGTTGAGGTTTTCACGGCTTGGCTTCCTTGGCTTTGTTCCATTGCTTGATTGCTTCGTATTCTTCATCGTCGTTATTTGCGTTCAGTATCGCATCCCCCGCCTCCTCCAGCCGACGAATCCGATCAGTCAGATTGAGGGTGTGAATATTCAGTTTACTGAACATCTCATTGGCCGCGTTGAGTTCGCGTTCGAGTTGGCGGCAGAAGTCGGCATCACAAACCTGATACATTGATTCATGCGGAAAGAATGCTTCGAGATTCGCCCTCGGTGTATCGCTCACGGCTCGTCCTCCACTTTCACCATCGGAACAAAGTCCAGCGTGTTCTCTTCGTTGATTGCAATTCCCCAGCCGTTGCGACGGCAGAAAAGCTCGGTTGCATTGTAGACCTCCATCATCGTCTTTTTAGGCAGATAGAGAGATAGAAGCCCTTGGAACGTGATGCGGATTGTGTCTTCGTCGCTCACGGCCGTCCCTCCTTAATGATCGCCCAAACGGCTCGCTTCTTCACGCCGATAGCCTTCGCCACGTAGGCCAAGCTCTGACCTTCGTTCCACAATTTCCAGGCGCGTCTGGCATTGAATACCGGAACCGGTGCCCGTGCTGGCACCGCAACTGGATCGGGGAAACTGATCCACCCACGGGCGACTGCGTTTGAGATGAGTGCGTTCACGATTTACCTCCATTGATTACGTTCCAGATTACACTGTGCGACCGTTTGAATTTCTTCGCTAACTCACGATAGGTGTACGTCGGATTCTTGCGCTTGGCCTCGATGATCGCTTTGCATTCGGCATCGGTCATCTGTCTCCAGGTGCCGCTGGGTTGCTCTTCGATAATCGGAACCGGTGGCTGCTTCCCGATCACACGTTCGATGGCTTCACGGGAGAGTTTCATCTTTGAGGATCCAGGTTGGGGATTGAATGATCTGGATGGAATCGCCGTTGTACCCAGGCCAGCTGTCGGTGTCTTCGCAGACCATCCACTGGCGGATCCACGACTGCCACGTGCTGGACCCCTTGTCCAAGGATTCGGTGTCCAGCTGGTACACAGCGACCGCGTAGGGCGCTTGGTCTTCGACGCAGATCCACTGCCATGCGCGTGTCTCGCCGGTGATGTCCCGGTACAGGTCACGGTAGTAGGCAGCCTGCACGTCATAGCGCAGCTGGCCAATCTGGCGCCGGAACCCGGCCTTGCTAGCATCGCGGCATTTCTTCAGGTCCACGATTACCGGGGTCGTGTTGGGCAACCAGTCGATCAGGCCCTTGCGTTCGCAGGACTCGAACTCACCGAACATCCCGACCTGCGCTTTGCCCGGTTCCGCAAACAGGCGTCCCGCAACCGGGTGTTCGCGAACGGCCTCGACCATGCGCTCGACGGTTTCGATTGCGTCCTGCTTGAACACGGTGACGCCTCGGGCCTCCTGCTCGTCTCTCCAGCTGCGTGCCTCCTTGGTCCGGTAGTCATCGAATGGCGACGTGGTCCAGAGGTACGGCGTGCCGAGGACTTTGTGATCCAGCAGGGAGCCGATAGCCATGGCCTCGGACGGTTCGCGCTCTTCCTCAAAGCCGACCATGGCGTGCGCCGGTGACCGCGAGAAGGCCTTAAGGCTGGAGATGTTAATCGCCGGGTGTTGGCGATACGTGTGTACGTCGATGGGGTGGACTAACTTCACAGCGCACCTCCAGCCTTCATCATTGCCCGACCAATGCCGCGCTTGTTGCGGATCACCCACTTCTTCAGGTCTTCAGTCAGATCATTCGCCGTCGGGTACGCCTCGGGCGTCGGCCACCAGTTCAGTTCGGTGGCGAGTTTCACCAGCTGCTCGTAGGTCGCACCAACCGAGGCCAGCGTGGACTCGACGGTTTCTTCAACCAACTCGGGCAGCGGTGCCGGGGTGGCAGGAGCCTCGACCGGTGCGGGCTCAGGCTCGGGAGCCGGCGCAGGTTCAGGTTCAGGCACAGGCACAGGCTCAGCGACCGCGATGGCTTCGGGCTCGACCTTCTTCTTGCGCGGCTTGGGCTCAGGCGGATTCGGGGTCACGTCCACAACGGAACTGGTCACGGTGGTAGCGACAGACGGCTGCACGACCTGTTGGGCTACCTGAGTGTCGTGGATCTCTTCCGAGGTGTGCATACCCAGCGCGATCTCCGGCGCATAGGCGCGGCACCAGAACGCAGCTGCGCGGTACTGAAGCATCTGCTCCGGCATGGTCTTCCATTTACTGCCAGACTTGCCATACCAACCCTCGGCCTTGGCCATGGCGATGGTAACCAAGGCGCCGACCAGTTCGAGATTGCCCTCGCGCTCGACAGCGAAAGCGCGGCAGCCCCAGTCATCCGTCCCCTCTTTTCCGACCCAACGGAAACGCATCGGGGAGAACCGGCCACAGGAGTTGACGGTGGCGATCAGGAACGAGGCAGACCACGTGGGCTTGCCGTGGATTGGAACCATCGACTGCATCACGGCCATGACAGAGGCGCCGATGCGCTGACTGAGTTCGAGCGCGATGATGCAGTTGCCGAGGTTGGCTTCGCCCCGATACGAATCAGGAACGAGCGTGCTAGACGCAAGGGCCTTCGCCATGCGTTGCACTGAGACGAACGCGTTCTCCGAAGAGAAGGCGCTCAGGGGTTGCGATTGCTGTGTTGTTGCGACTTGTAGGTTGCTCATACGTCAGTCACCGTATAGCAACTGACGTCACGTGTCTAGCGTAATCAGAACGAATTTTTCAGATTTGTTCGGGCATTTCTGCGAATGCGGTCTGCGTTCTTGTCGATGAAGTCCGCTGCTTCGGCAGGCGGGAGTGCCAGCAGACGCTTGGAATTCTGCTCAATGAACTTGCGATAACCCTGACCAACGGCCCGTTGGTAGGCGTATTTCTCTTCGCGGGTCATCTCGCGGCGAGTGCCGTTCTCGTTGACCTTCACGGTGATAGCAGGCGTCGGCATAAACACGCCACGACTGGCGAGTTTGCCGAGAGTGCCCCAAGCTAGATCATCTTCGCGCTCCTTGGCCCATCGACTCCACGGATACCGCTCAACCTTAACCGGCTCACCCAGCACGTTCAGGATAGGCCCCGGCCCAATCTCGCGACGGCCGAACGGCACCTGCTGGAGGAAGTATTCGTATCCGAAGTTGCCAGCCTCAGTCTTAAAGATCGACGGATCAGACCACGCATCGACTTCTTTCAAGATGTTGGGAACCAAAGACCCTGCTAGGCGCGAAACGTAGCGCGGGAATGACTTCTCGATGAACTCGTCGGTGTCGTACTTGTAGGCGTTGGCAAAGCCTAGAAGCTCGGTCAGACCAGAGATCGCAGTCGAATCCTTGACGATGAACATTCCAGCTGCGGCGCCATCTAGGATTTTTTCAACGATGTTTTCCTGGGACCACTTATCCGGTGAGAACAACTGGCGATCTCGGAGTTCACCAATAGTTGCAAGCACACCACCGAAGCCCAGCTGGCGGTAGGACACGTAGGTATTGCCAAACCGAATGGAATACGGCTGCCGACCTTCCGCTAGCAGCTGTTTGCGCTTGTTTGGATCGAGGGACTTAAACGAACCGGTAATGTCGATGTTGCGATCCTCTTCCTTGTCATCATCACCGAGAAACAGAGCGCCAGCATAGATGCCAAGCGCAGTTCCAAATGCTGCCTTCGCCAAGAGAAGGTCGCGGCGCGACTCGGAAAACTTCAGACCGTATTCGCCTTCTGACCTTCCAGGTGCGGATTGGTAGTACCGAATAAACGCAACTGGGAAAGCGAAGTTCAGAATTTCGTTTGCAGAGTTTGCTGCGAACCGCAGGAAGTTTGTTCCCGACAGGACCTTGTAAAGCGTCTTGCCCTGAGCCGCTTGATCGAGACCACGGTACAAACTCCCAAGGATTCCCTGAGGCGTTTCAGTAAACGTGGTCATCTCGCGAATATCTTTCGCGGTCAGCAAGATTTCGACGGGCAGTTTCTCTTGGATGATTTCGCGGGTGCGCTTGTTGACGAGTTCAGGACGGGTGCCTTCGGCGATGGCTCGCGCTCGCGCCGCAGCGACCGCCTCTTTCGACGGAGTGAGATATCGACGCGCAACCTCGGGGCCGTACAACTTGCGTAACGCGTATGCCTTGGCGGTTGAGTCAGACATCAGCGCAGTCATGTGATCAAGCGCGTTGATGAGTCGGCCAACGTACTTGAACTGACTGATTCCCTTGGCAAACAAATTGCGAGACTGACCTAGTCCTTCAAGTGCGCTTCCCGGCTGGTCAGGGTTGAAGTTGACAGAGCGGTAAAGCTCGCCACGCCAGAGCATGGGCCAGAAGTCGCGGATGCCTTCATCGAGACCCTTAAGCGCGGAGTAGGCTACAAAGCCGGCATCCTTCTTTGCCATGCCAGCAAACATGGCTGTGTTAAGAAATCCGTTCCACACGTTTGCCCAGTTGTCCACCTGCGTGCGAACGCCTGATAGCACGGCAGCGTACCAGTAATCGCGGAGTGCATCAGAGAACCGCACACCGCCTTCGCGGGCCATGAGGCGGAACATCTGCTGGATGATCTCGTTGCGGTTGACTCCGCCTTGAGCCTGTGCCTTCTGGGCCAGGTCGGTGATCTTGCGGGCCGTGGCGCCGTTTAATTCAGCGACACCAAACTCAGGCGCCACTGCATCGCGGAACGCCTGTTCCCATAGCAGGAAGGTATCGGGACCATCCTGAATCGAGAAGCTGCCCGGGGTGGCTCTCGCAATGTTGGCGTACTTCAGGATGCGGGGGAGAGATCGGAAGAGCTTCTCGCGAACATCAGGTTTTACGTTCGGCAGCGGCACCTTCTTCTGGAACTCAGCCCGGAAGATTTGGTTCCGCTTCGTTTCCCAGGCTTTGGTCAGGAGGTTGGTGATCTCCGCAATGCCAGCAGGGCTCAGGTTGCGCAGGCGGGGGTCAGCCAGGATAACCTGAAGCATCTTCTGCCGCACGGAGCCCTGGGTATCCAGAGCCTGAGTAAGGATGTCCTGCCACTTGATCTCGATGGGAGGGCCGTCAGGCTCGCCGGGGACCTGCTTGATCTTGCGGAACTCGCGGGCGAACACGTTGTCCGCCTTCTTCATGGCCTCGCGAATCTGGTTTACCGCCTCGCGGCCAGATTCGGTAAGCCATTTCCGCACCTGCTCAGACTCAATCTTCGAGAACGGAATCAACTCATCCTGACGCTTGCGAATCAGGTTGCGAAGGATCATCGCCGGCTGCGCCCACCAGAAGCGTTCCTGGGCGAGCTTGCGAGCGGCCATCGCCTTAGCAGTGACAGCACCAAGCGACTTCGCTGACTCCGCCAGTCGCTTCTCAAGGTTCAACGCTCGCAGTAGTTCGACGTCGTTCTTGGCTCGAGCGATGTCCAACTGGTTGCGTTGGATGATTTCCCCAAGGATGTATTCCTTGAATGCGTTGTCGATGTCTTCACCTAGCACGACCTGATAGGCGCGCTCCAAATTGCCATTGAAGAAATCAACCCACTTTCTTGCCTCGGATGCCCAGTTCTCATCGGTATCCTTGCTGATGTCTCCGAGGAATAGGCCGCGAGAAGGAACGCGCACATCCGGCGACGGCGGCTGCGGACGCTCAGGTGTGCCAGCAGGGATCTCCTGATTCGGGAAAGCCTTGATGTGCTCCTCGAAGTTTGCAGCGGTCTCCGGCTCGTTCTGCAACTGGACGTGGGACTTGATGTAGTCCATGCCGGCATTGCGAGCGGCCACCCATGACTTCGTGGACTGATAGATGCGCAGCGCGATCTTCGAGGCTTGGAAAACGACGAAGTTCGACAACGCGGCGACGGCCTCGAAGGCCTTGCCCCGGGGATCGGTTGCGGCGATTACCTTCTGGAGGGCGGCCTCGACCCGGTCGGGGCGTTGATTGCGCTCAGCCTCAGCCTCAGCGGCCCGTTGTTTCCGCAGCTGGACTAGGCGACGGGCTGCTCGCTCTTCGGCATTTCTGAGAGTTTGCGAAGCAGCCGCAGCTGCTTGGCTTTCAGATCGCGCCTGTCCTGCTCCTCGAAGTTCAGCACTTCGTCGAGCAAGCTGCTCAACTTGGTTTCCGTAACCAGCTTCGGCGAGGATGCGGCGATATTCTCCATCGGCAAGAAGCGTAGCAAAGTCGGGAGTGCCCGCAATAGCTTCCTCGGTAAGCTCGCCAGCCCGCAGGATTTCAAGAGCGTTGCGGGTTTCTCCGCGCCTATCTTGAAGTTCGTATAGCGTCTTGGCCCAACTCCAGACGGTTTCCTGAACCTCCGCTGGAGTCCATTGGTCGCCGGTAAGCTCGGTAAGATACTCCGCAGTGGCGCGCACCTTTGCTGACATGGCAAGGTAACCAGTCCCTTTTCCGGGATCAGTACCTGCGGCGTTCAGGCTTCCGCTAAACATAGCCTGATCGACTAGGGCAAAGTTTGCCATCCACGCGTCGTTGGTCACCTCGTTGACCACACCACGCAGGTTCAACATGAACGAGTTGACCTTAGGTCCACTCAGAGTAACTGAGGTTGGATCTTCCGAACTAAGAGCGCGAACCGAGTTGTTGATCCACGCATCAAGAACGCTCTCTTCACCTTTGTTCCCCTGCACCGAACGACCCATTACCGAAACGATTGCGGCGCGATCAGTTGGGCGCCCAGCTAGGTTCCAGTTTTTCCAAACATTGAGTGCGTTTATCAGGTTGCTCTCAACGCTGGTTTGCGGGCTAAGACCTGCTAGCAACGCAGCAAATCGAGGAGCATCGACTCCAAAGACGTCGATAAGTGCTTCAGCCGATTTGCGATACCAACCCCGTTTAACTGCTCCACCAAGGGCAGCCGCAGCAAACTCAGAGACAGACGGCAGTTTGTTAAACAGATCAACAAACCGTTTCTTTGTATCCGACCGCAACTTGCGGCGTTCCTCTGGAATAAGGTGACGAGCTTTCTGCTTGTACCCGCTGAGTTTTCCGTCATCAACAATCTCTGAAGCTGAACGACCCAGAACAAGATCGGTTTCAAACTGATTCCGCACGGCCTCAAGATTAACCTTGGCAGCCTGTTTCTCGTTTAGGTTAGTGCGAATGTATTCGATTGCTGCGTCGATTGCTTGCGTGACCGCCCTGCCAGCCCGTAGCGCGTTTTGGGCGGTGATCAACGCACCATTCCAGACGAGCGCAGGAATCCCAAGGACGGCATCGAATGTTCCGCCGGTATCAACTTTGAGGTTTTCCAGCTTGGCGATTGCTTTGTCTACCTTACCGACTGGAGCAGGTGTAGGCGCCGCCGCCGGAGCCTTCCGCCGCTTATCCAACTCCATGCTCAGGTAACCAGCAAACTCGCTGAAGGCATCAGTCGTGTCCTCGGCGCTTCCCATGGACTTCTGAACGCTGGCGATCTCAGCGGCATCTCTGGCTGTGATGTAACCGGCAGCAACGGCCTTTTTGACCATCGCACGCAGCTTGGCCGGAGATTCGAGATTCGTAATCGCGCCATCTACATCTTCGATGAATGCGGCGAGCTTCTCGTTGGGATCGGCTTGGGGTGCGGGGGTGGGCTTGGCCGGAGTGGGCGCCGGCGCGGGCGCAGGTGCAGGTGCCGGACGCTCCGCTGCGGCAATCGGCTGCGGTGCCAGCACGATAACAGCGGGCTTCTTCTGAGTTCCACCGGTGCTAGTGCGAGCCAATTCCTTAAGCTGGGCACGCACGGTCTTGCCATGTGCCCGAATCTTTTCGGGCGACATACCGGAGACCTCTACCGCCCAATCCATGAATTGCTGATCAGCCTCTGACGGTTTCTCCTGAGCAAGGATGTAAGCGGCTCGATCGAAGTCACTGCCTAACGTCGGCAGAAACACATTGCTGCCAAAGTTGTACCGGGGAGTTGACCTCGCGAGTTCCTTCGGGAGCTTGGCAGAGTGGATTTGATCCGCAGGTGAAACGCCCTGAGCGGCAGCAGCAGGTCGCACACCTCGTTTCGCCGCCCGCATTTCAGCCTGTTTCTCTGCGGCTGACTTCCGGACTGCCGGCGCCATGTATCCTTCAGGAAGCGCCTGCGGATATTGTTTCCGGAGAAAATCAATGCGCGCTTCTGGCAGCCGATCGAGTGTTTCAGCCTTCAGCTGCTTTCCGCTTTCGGCAGCACTACGAATCATCAACCAGTATTCCAGGTTTGAGTCTTCCTGAGAAAACTGAGCGCGAACCTCGGCCTCGGTGAGATCATTGGCCTTGGCGATTTCTTTGACCCGCTTGGTGTAGTATTGCTTTTCGGTGAGTTCTTCGTCGGGCTTGATTGCAGGTGAAGGGGCAGGAGTCGGAGCAGGCGCAGGCGCCGGAGCAACCTCCGCCTTTACTTGCTGTACTTCTTCCGGGGTGACTTCGGCTTCGGCCCCTCCGACTTCGGCAGGCCGCCCTCCTTGATCCATTTGTCGCAATCCCACTTCGACTGGGGGTTGCGGTTCTTCTCGGCGTAGCACGCCTTCATCTGGGCCTTGTTTTTGAACGGCACTGGGTGCGGGGGTTGTGGGTTGTGTTGCAGCCGGCTCGGTACCCAATCGGGCGCGATAGGCTGCAAGAGTGATAGCACCTTCCTCGCTGAGTGTGCCGGCATCTTCGGCCGTGATCAGTTCATCGAGTTCATCCTGCTCATCGGCGGTCAGGCCGGTCTCGGTATCGACAGGTGCGGCGGGTGCGGGGGCAGGCGCAGGGGCAGGAGCCTTCCCGACAACCGGAGCCGGAATGCCCATCTTCTGGTGCATCAACGTTAGCTCCGCAAGCTCATCTGGATTGATCGTGCCAGCGTCGGCTTTTAGTCGCAGCTGGTCCAAACGGATAACATCAACTTCAGGCGCGGGTTTGGGCTTAGGCGTCGGCGTCTGTGTAACAACCTCATTCTGGCCAGTAACCCCAGTCTCCTGGGACATCTTGAGAACATCTTCGGCAGTAATCTCGGCTTCACCCTCTTGCTGCGTATCTTCAATCCCGGCCACGGTGGCGTTAGCACGCGGCAATGGGTTTGCGGGATCGCCTCCCAACGATTCAGCCGCAGCATCACCCAAGTTGGCATTTCGGCGTGAACCAACCAGACCACCAACAGCACCTCCAGATATGGATCCAATGAATCCGGCCTGTGCAACACCATCAAGCCACCCTCGTTCGGGATCATACACCGCAGCGGCAGCAATGTTTCCTCCAAGCTGCTCAGCCGATTCTTGGACACCTTCAGTTGCCAGCGCCTCGACAGCGCCACGGACACGTTCAGCACCCGTGACTCCAAGGAACTTTCTTTGGAACTTGGCAGACTTGGGAACCAACCTCTCGGCAAGCCGTGCTCCAATGCCTCCGATTTCGCCAGTAGCAAAGCGTTGAACAACTTTAGGTGCTGCTCCCAGCAATCCCTCGGTGACAGCTCCAATGGGTGCGGTTGTAACAAACGCCCCATATTTCATCTGTTCGCGGCGATCTTGAAGATCCGCAGCGACATCATACTGCTGGTTGGCTAGAGCCTGAGCAATACGACGGTTGATCGTAGTGTCAGCCTCATCAAGCGCCGATTCACCTGCTTGCAGTCCGTATGCGATACCTCCGGTTAGAGCACCAGCCGGACCAGCGATTGCCGCAGCTGGAAGGACAGAGACCGTGCTTCCGATGCCACCCATGATTTGAGCGGGTACGGACTCTCGCACGCCGGGTAGGCCTGGGTAGGTTTCCTGCCCGAACTCTTGGACAGCTTGACCGGCCTTAAAAATCGGGCTTTGAGTGGCTGAGCGTTGTTGTTGCTCGAATGGGGTCTCCGTAAACGGATCGCCAGCCTCAAAGGTTCTGGCAAATGCTTTCGCGGTTTGGCCCAGTCCTTCGAGCGCCCCACGCGGCAACTCGGAAAGAGTGTTGAGCGCAGTCTCGACTGTGCCGTACTGCCCAAGTTGAAACTTGGCTTTCTCTTCGCGCTCAGTCTCTGCTGCTAGCTCTTCCTGCCGCTGCTCTATCAAACTTTTTCGGATCGCTTGATAGTTATCGCGGACGTACTGCTGGGCCTGCTCCTCTGAAACATCGTCCGGGAATGCAACGGCGCCCAAATCACGTCCAAAGTCGATCTCGATTGCCATGGTAGGTTAAAGTTCCACGGGCGCACGGCCACGCGGCAAACTCAGAATTGCGTCAAACTGTTCTTGAGACAATCCCAATGGCAAGGAGTTGGTTCCAGCTGGTGTTGGAACTCCGGCCTGATTTAGAGCTTGCCGCAACTGAAGGCCAAGAACTGCGGGGTCAACACCCCTAGACTGAGCCTCAATCATTGCCTGTCGGAGTTCTTCTGGATCCAGTTCAGAAAGCGACTCGCTTGAATTTGTGGTCGCAGGCTGAAGCGAATTCACCGCCATTCTTGGTGCAGCAACCATAGGAGCGTTGGTGGATGCTGTCCCCGGTCCGCGTGAGGTTATCGGCGGCACGTTTCGGAGGGCGCTGCTAGGTATAATACGACGGGCGCGTGAAGCTGCTTCTGCGCGGTTTTTTGGAGCAGGTTCAGAAGAAGTGATGCCTAGTGCTTCCCTTCGATCCTTGCGTTTCACTTCTAACTGCGCTTTTGCTTCGTCGATCGTGTATCCGTAGCTTTCGCCAAAGTATCCCGTCTGATCCTTGCGTACCTTGACGTTCCCTTGATCGTCTTCGTAGACGTTGACATCTACGTTTTTGCCGCGACTAGCAAGACGCTTGAGTTCCTTTTCTGCTTCGTCGATGTCGCCGAATGGATCGGGCTCTTTATCGGGAGACGCAAGGCGTTTGGCTTGTTCCTCGAGGGCCATTTCTGGCGTGAGGTAAAGTTCAACCTCCTCACCGCTGGGACGCGTATATTTTATACTCCCCGCCTTCTCCGCCTTCTTAGGCGTAGGCGTAGGAGCAATCCACTGTCTCCCACCGAACGACATTCGTTGGCCACCACCCATGGGCGCGCCTAGACGGGTGGGCGCAGCAGTGACAGGGACATTGCCAGAGAAAATGTCAGGAGTAGAAATGTCTTCGATTTGGTTTCTGACTTCGTCTGGAAGTTCGCGGTCCTGCTCTTGATCGGCAGGGATAAACCCGCGCCGGATCATGGCCGCAGTAAGATCCTTCTCCTGGGCCATTCGCTTTGCTGTCCCGCGAAGGCGCCCAGTCTGATAGGCTGGACTGCCAATGACCTCCGGTGACAACGGCGCCTGAGTTCCATACAGAGCGCCAAGCTCTCCCTCTGCGCCGGCTATTTGTTCCTCTTGTAATCGACGATCCCGCTTCAACGCAGAGGCCGCGTAATCAGGTTCACCGTTTGCTAGCACCAGATCCTGACCAAACTGTCCCGCTGCTGCATCGAGACGAGCTTTGATTCGCTCATCGAGTGCAGCCCTTCGTTCGATACCCAGCTGGTTGTAATAGTCCTGCCGGATCCGCGCCTCTTCCTGGCGCTGCGCCATCGCCTCCTCACGCGCCTGGCGCTGATTCGCCAGCTGCACGCCTTGAAGGTACGACTGCCCGATGTTTTCGAGTCCTGAGAAGGGGTTTGCCATAAAATTAGCCTCCCATGAGTTTGCGTTGAGTGGAGACCAGATCGCTTTCGCCGCCGGTGCCGGCGCGACTCTGCGCTCCCAGCTGCGCGAATCCAAGATTGGTCAATCCAGATCCGAGTGATCCAAACGCTTGACCGACCGCTCCAGTTGCACTCGGCATACCGGCAACACCAAGGAGCGCCTGCTGTTGTGCGCTGCGCTCGCCGCCGCGCAATGCGGCAATCTGCTGTGGCGTAAACTCGTAGTTCGCCAACGGAGCCAGCGGTGTGGTTCCAAGGATGTTGGCGAACTGTTGGTTGCCGAGGTTTGCGAAGTCCAAGCTGGTTCGTCCGAGGTCTCGGGCAACGAGGTTTCTTCCAGCTGCGCTTCCGGCGTACCCACCCTGAAGAGCTTGGCCGGCTGCTCTGCGTTGAACCTGCGCCGCGACATCAGGCGGGAGTTCACCGCGAAGGAGTGCTAGCGCGTTCTGAGTGCGTTGCGCTTGGCCTTCTTGATAACCAGGAATCTGGATGCCAAGCGACTCCAGCAGCTGGGCTCGGTTGAACGCGTTGCGCTCGGTCTCCATTTCTCGGGCGCGGGGAGCGTTGAGAGCGGACTCTCCCATTACCGCACCAACATCAAGCCCAGGAATGTTTGCAGCGTCACGGGCCTGCCGGCGCGCCGCGCTAGCGGACGACGCTGACAATGCTGCGCCTGTTCCAGACCCGACAAGCCCAACTCCTATTGCTGTTCCTACCCAAGACATAGTAAGTATTTGTTATCCCTCACGTAAGTGAGGTCGTTGCGTATCTCTTCGTGATTTTTTTTGTTCAGCGGGTTGGGGTGAACAGTCACCCAAACCGTGTCCTCTTGAATCAAAATCGCCCTTCGCGTCTGCGGCAGGGTAATTCCGTACATCGGCGCCGTGTAGGTCACCAGTCCCTCGGTTTCGCTGATTACCGTCAGCTTGCCCTGAAGCAGAAAGAACGGGTGATCGAACTTATGGATCCGACTGGTGATGATTGATCCAGCTGGCGCAAATATTTCCCGCACGTACAACCCCTCTGGATAAGTATGGTTGAGCGGGCACTCGATCTGCGGCTTGTCCGAGACAAACGCTTCCCAACGATCCAGTCGATCGTCGAGCGGAACGTCTGCGTCGGTCAGAAATTCCAACCACGTCACCGGCTGCACTACAACTGGAAGCTCTTCGGTCATCAGATGAAGCCACCAAAGATGAACTGGGTCTTGGCCGATCCGAACGGCTGCACGTTAATCACGCTGCGCTCGTTCGGGCTGTAGGCTTCGAGTTCATTGCGCAGACTGCGAAGCGCCAGCTGGATCTCACGTTCAGCCTCGGTGTACTGATTCCGGTCCTCCTTCTGGATGGCCTTCATCATGTGCTTGATCGCCTGGAGATTGCCGATGAACAGCCAATCGGAGTCAACGATGGCCGGGATGAACTCCAGACGCACGATCGCCTCGACTACCGTGTTGGTACATTCCTCATCTGGAGGCACGCACCCGTCGCCGTGGTCGATGCAGTCGTTCTGAGCTTCCGCGTTGCACCCGGAGGTTCCGCCGCAAACCTCGGGCATCCCGATCAGGTACGTGCGACGGTACTCAGGGTTTTCTTCGCTGGGACCCCAGAGTGCGACTTCCGTGGTCACAGTACCGTTGTAGGTCGAAATGCGCAGCCTTCCCTGCGTCAACGGCTTCTGGGCGCCGGTGAGTCCAGGCTTCTTGAACTGCTTCGTTGTCTGGACAAACGGAGTGATGTTTGGGTTTGGCAGAGTGACGTATTCACCCCAGACATACTCTCCGGAAACCGTATCGTAGGTGCGAATGGCTTCATTGGTAATCGGATCAATCCCTTGAAGCAGGACACGTTTGCCGGCATCAGCTGCTAGCTCTGGTGCCACCTGAAAATAGCAGGTCTCGATCGAATCCCGATACTGCGTGACCATACCGCGATCCAGCAGCTGTTCCTGCTCGCATCCCTCACGGCCGCATCCGGTGCGCGGTGCGCGTTCATCCGTCTGGAACTCGTACCACTGGTTCTGGATCGGGATGTTGTACCCGCAGAGGTTCATCGCCTCGATCGTCTTGACCTCGCGAGGCCAAGTGATGCAGCCGGCAGTGACGCAGATGCGCAACTTCTTGTATGTGCCCCACCACTTGCCCATGTCGGCAAGCCGCGCCTGAGCCTCGTTGAGCAGCTGGACGAAACGCTCGTCACAGGTGGCCAGTCCGACTGCCTGCGCGATCGTGGAGTTCTTGGCCTGTGCGAGGGTTTTTCTCATGGCGGGGTGTAGAGGGGGTTGAGCGCGGTCGCGTAGACTTTCATCTGATAATCAGTGGCTGAGCTTGCAGGTCCAAGCGCCGGAGTCATAAACGGAAAGATAATCCCGTTTTGCCAAATCGGATAAACGTGAATTTGATCAAAGTCAGCCGTGTACTTGAACGCTGGCATATCGGCAGCAGGCCCGTCCGCTAGCAAGTTCAAGCAGTCAACTTCTTGACCCGAATACCAGGTTAATGTCGCGTTTGGAATCGTGCTCGCATCTGTAAATGTCTGTGTTCCTACGGCAATCCTTTGCAAAACCACCCGGACCATGAACGGCATGATTTTCGATCCGGTCAATGGATTCACGAATCCATGAGTGAAATTTTCTGGCGCAGCAGAAACCGATGGAATAACTCGCAATGTAGACTCATACGTCAAAAACTGACGTAAACTCTGCCGCGTCAGGTCCCGCTTCTGCGTGATCAGCTGGAAATTTACCCCGTCGTACAAGACGGACACAACCTGACCAATCAGGATGTCGTTTGCGGAAAGGGCGGTCGTGCCATCCTTCGTGATCGTCTTGGCACCGCGTCCATCCACATTCAGCGTGCAAGCGCCAGCATTGGTGTGGTTTGCGAGGAAGGTGTAAATCTGACCAGTCCGGTAGGCCGAAGCAGCATTGGGGTAAGCCGGCGAATTGGTGACCGCATAGTTTCCACCTGCACCTGTTGCCGTGCCCGCAAACACCACTTCGCTGCTGGATCGAATCCACGCCAGATCGGTGGGATTTCCAGACCACTTCATCACGTCGATCGGTCGATCAGACGAATCGGTACGCAGCCAATAGAGTGCAGTGTTTCCGGGTGCGGTTTGCGATGTCACCCATTCCGCGCCGGTATTCAGGTTTCCAATCAGCGCGGCCGCGTAAGCGTCCAGGCGATCCTGTTCGCTCGCGTAGCATTGGGGAGGGGGAAGCTCTCCAGCTGTGATGTCAATCGTTGGCATGGCTAGATTCGGTAGCTGTAATCGTCTGGCTTACACGGGCCGGGGTCGCATTGAAGATCGAGACACCCTCCCGGGCAATCGAAATAGAAAAATTGATCCAGCGGCGCAACGCACCGGTCTGGCCGTCCAGCCAGGAACGATGCTCCAAACCGTCCGCCGTTGTTGCGGACAAGATCTTGCCCGCTCAAACGACGAACAGTGTTGCACGTGATCTGGACGTTGCTGACGTACCGGAAAAAGCTGCCGGTTGCCGATGTAAACGCCACGTCTGGGCCGACATTCGCGCAGGTGAAGGTGGTTGGAGTAGGCGTTCCAGTGACGATGTTTTCGTCGTTGAAGCTGGTGTTGATGAAACCCTCGGTCGTCACGTGATCCCCGATGGACAGGTGATGCGCCTTGTTCGTGGTGAACGTCGCGACGTTTGATGTCCGCTGGTAGGCGATGGGCAGCATTTCCCAGGGGAATTTCACCGGGAGGTTGATGCCAACGAAGCCTCCGCTGGAAGAAACGATGGCGCCGGGATTGGTAACCGTGAACTGATTTGCAGCTGGTACGGTAAGAACCGTGAAAACGCCATTGAATGTTCCGTCAGCAACTCCAACCACGGAAACCTCCATTCCAACCTGAAGCTCATGCGCTGACACCGTTGTAAATGTCGAGATACCGCTGCCGTCTCTCGATGCGCCATCCGGAGACGCCGACGGGGGGTTGATCGGAATCTGGTAGTCCGTCGGGTAGTACCATTTGCTGCGATCGACGTCGTGATTCAGGACGATAAACGCAGCATCGAGCGGATCGAAAGCCGTCTGGTAATACCAAGTTCCCGGCCCTTGAAGTAACACGTCATTGTTTTCAACAACCATGTCGCGGTGTGCTGAAATCAATGTGGAATACGGATTCGGATTCGCTGTCAACGGCCCGATCAACTCATACCAATCCTGCACGTTTAACGCTATGAACGCACAAATATCCAACGCTGAGTTGTTGTGGATGCGCGTTCCAAAGTGCTGGTACGAATCAACGTAGAAACAGGTTCCAGTAAACCCGTCGAAATTGTTGTAGCGGACCTCGGCGTTTAACGTCTCTCGAACGGTGATAGCATGAACCGGGCTCTGTTGGTTGACCTTGTTTGGTCCGCCGCGAACCTCGTTGTACTCGAAGGTGCAATCCTTCGCCAGGATCCGCTGGCTGCGAAGCATTTCGACGCTTCCGTCGAGGTACAAACCGGGAATGATGTTGGGTCCAGGTGCGTTCACTGTGAACTTGAACGCGTCCGGAACGCTTAACACCGTCGAATTTACGTAAAGATTTACGTTCGCAGCAACTGGTGGGAATGCGTTTGGAAGGGCTTGGGCAACAGTAAAATTAAAATCGTCTACAATCGAGGCAACCGTCCAAGTTCCATTGAATGAAGGATCAGTGAGAATGCCTTGAATTTTGACCGTTGATCCAACATTGGCGAAATGCCTTCCGTAGGTGGTGTACGTCGCTACGCCAGCATTACGTTGAACGACTTGAACTGCCGTCATCGTCACCGGCACCACGTCCCCAACCCGCAGCGTGTGCTTCATGACGCAGGTGTACGTCGCCACGCCAGCGGATCTGGAAACCACGTTGATCGGGTTCACAAGGCTCGAAAAGCCGCCGATCGCGCACTGGGTGTTGGCCTCTGCGTTGCCGGGATAGAGAACGCTTTGAATCGAGTTTCGGCCTTGGTATCCGAACTTGTTGTTGATGATCCGCGCACCTGGCGTCTTGTTGTCCACCGTCATCGGTAGGAACGAGAGGGCGATGAACGTCTCAGCGTCTGCGATACCAACGCCGAAATCGTAAAACTGGTTGTCGCGGAACACCGCGTTTTCACCGCGATGATTGATTCCTGCGACCGTGTAGGACGAGTTGACTCCTGCGGTCGTTTGAGCGGTGGCAAGAACGTCAGGGTAGTAGGTCGGAGAGTAGACGCGGCCGTTTTGAGCAGGCAGTGTTATCGGAGCGGTAACGCGAGAACAATAAAACTCCTGACCGCCAGGAAGGAATCCAGCCACGGTTTTTGTGCCATTGAAGGCTGGGTCTGTCATCCCGGTAATGACAACGCTATCACCGATCGTGAAACCAAAGTTCCAGTCTGGATGCTTTGTGTAAATGTCAGCAAAACCGTTGTTTCTACCGCCAATGATTACAGCACGAATATCGCGCTGGAAAGTGGACTGGGTTATGTTCTGAACATTTCCATACCCAGTGAATGACCCATCTGCAACACCGCCTGTTTTTACGTTTACAATGTACTGATTGATTTCGCTTACATTGGTGTATGGAGGCGGGACTATTGGCGGAGAATACGATGGAGTTGCCACCGCAGTTATGAAATGCGGGTATGCGGTCGTGTACGTGTTTACTCCAGCGGTCCTTGAAACGGATGAAATCGCGATATCTGCAACCGAGTTGTTCGTGTAGTTGCCGTCGAACGTGATGCCTTGAATCAGCGTGTTCTTGCAATTCGTCGCATCCACAGGGCGGCCCGGATATGCTCCAGCACCTCCAACCGCGCCGCTGCCGGCATAATTGCCCAGCGTCTTGATCATCTGGATGTTGAATCCATAGGTATCGAGTCGCTTGGTTGACGTATGGTTTGCGAACTTCAGCGTCGTTTGCCCGATGCCTTTTCCGACAAACTCGACGTTGTCGATCGCAAGTCCGTAGCCGAGAACCAACGAAGATGTGTATCCGCCGCCGATTAGGTTGATCCAGCCGTTCTCTGCTGCCAGCGGAGTGTTTGCTCCTGGCATCAACACCTGAAATGAAGTTGGGCTGTAAATCGCAGTTACCTGAAATCCAAATTGGCCTGGACCGAGATTGCTCGGCAATGTTGTTGCCGGGTCGATGTAAACCACCGAAATGCCGTACAACGTGATTTTTTCTCCAAGAACAAGACCGTGCGGGGTAGCAGTTGTAAAGGTTGTGTAGCCACCAGTCCTCTGGCTCTGAGTGATCTTCGCCCCCGGACTCGACCCCAGTAGAAACGTGCCTGCCGGGAAATCGCATCGACCAGCTGTGAGCAAGCATTCGTTGATCGCCCACGCGCTGTTTCGTAGCCCGCAGGGATCCGCTCCGTAATCAACTGGGTTTGAAGAGGGCATACTAGGCAGAGAGTAACGGGCAGGCCACTCGGCTGAGATCGCCGTATATGTCCTCCTGGAGACGTTGGGCAACCATGGCAATTCGCTTCAAGCGAAACCTGCCGGTGTTCACATAACGCAGCTGGAATTCGTAGCCATCGCGAGTGAAACCGCCGGTCTGCACGTCGCACTTGTCGGGCGGTTGTGGCAGGGCAATGCGCGATCGGGCGGGCGGCTGGTAGTATTTGACCTCTTGGCAGTTGATTACCGCCGGCGGGCACGAAACCTCACCGGGCTCGCAGTTGCGGTACTTGGCGCAGTCTTTGATCTCGGCCCATGGATGCCAGCACTCGCCCTCGTTGGCCTTGAAGTAGACCTTGGCCTCGATGTTGCCCATGACCTGATCGTACCACTGTTCGGCGCTCATCAGGCGCTTCTTGTTGGCAGGCTCGGCAAACGTGAGTGAGCGTGTTTCAACGATCCACTCGATCGGCGAATCATCGAACCCATCGAAATCAAACTGGCCAGTACGGGTGATCTCGTAGAGGCCGATCTTTCCCTGATCCAATCCAAAGAGAAAACAACGGTCAGAATTCTGAACTCGAACCGTCAGCATTTGGAGAATGTCAGCGCCCGTCCAGACACCCTCCCAAGCAGGAGGGAGCTTGCGGCCCATTCCGGAAACCAAGTCGAAATCCATGACCACCAGCCCTCGATGCACAACACCGCGACCGTTCACCTTCTGCGGCTGGATGGTCATCAGCATCCGGTTGTCGAAGTTCACGGAGCTAGCAGCCTTCAGGTAAAACTCCGTGTCGTAGGCCAAGGCCCGCACAACCTGCCGGCTGATAGGGGTGTTGCCCCATTCGGTGAAATCGCGCCTGGCGTAGATCAACGACCGAATGCCGTCCTGCGCACGAAATATCAGATCACCGTTCATGGGAACGATGGATTCGTGATTGAACGAACCAAAGTTCAGCAATGCGAATCGCTGGATCGGATAGCTGAGATCCTTCCAAACGTCGCGGTCCACTGGGGCTGCGAACGCGTAGGTCGCGGTCGGCGTGAATACCAGCAGGTCGCCATCTCCCAGCGACGTGTCCAAGTTGGCGCCAAACGCCAGTCCGGTGATCGGGCCATTGGAGACGGCGAAGGCACCGCCCTCATTGAGGAATGTGTTCTCGGTGAATCGAATGACGGAGTTGCGGCCGTAAGCTGGATCTCCATAGACCAAGTCGCCACCGTAGTATTCTGATCCACTGGCTACCCAGAGACGCCCCTTGCCGTAGGCCATCGGTCCTCCAACTGGAACTTCTTCACCAGTGGCGCGCCGAAACGTCGTTCCATCAAACAGGTACGGGGCATTCAGCTGGTCTTGAACAATCAGCCAGTTTTCCGCCTGTTGGAAGAATACGTGATCCGCGTTTGGGTTGTTGGCTTGCAACCAGTATCCAGTGAAACTCGGTCCCAGCAATGGTCCTGCATCAACGCCAGGGCTGTACGTTGTGAACGTCGTTGGCGTCGGCGTGTTTTGAATCACGAAGTCACCGAAAAAACCTTCAGGAAACGAAGCGCCAACGCGCTCAGGCAGCCGCACAACCATTCCCGGAAACAAACCATGTGGAACGGAGCAGGTGTAGGTTGCGATGTTGGCAACGCGCCCTCGAGTATCAACCGTGAATGTGCCACCTTGAGGTGTTTGGTCTGAGACGAGGAAATTATTTTCGATGTCGATGCGGAACATTTTTCCGCTGATCGAAGCGAACAGATACGGCGTGCCATCATCGTTCACATAGGCGCCGCAGCCTTGGAAATACCCAGTCTTGAATGCGTCTTGAACGGCCGCGTTGTAGTAGCCTGAGTCGGTGACAACAGTCGGATCCGGGAACGTCAACCCTTTCAACCAGATCCCTGGCCGCGCCTTGGGAAAACCTCCACGGACAGTCGTGTTCACCGCCCAAGCCAGTTGGTTGGGTTGAATCAATGACGGAGAGAACCCGCTATCTACACCGCCTTCTGCGGTGAGCAGGCCGTCAACCAAACGATTCTTTTCGGCGACCATGACGCTTGAACCCATTGAAAGGCCATCGCAAGATTCCCGCAAGATGAATGAAAGCCCCGATTACTTGTCCATACCGTGGCGTACAAAAGACCGCTTCTTGATCGAGGCTGAGATGGTGCGTCGTGGCGGGTACATTCACAACGCCGGCGTGAAGTACGGTCAGGGCAAGTATTACCACTTCCGCGCTGCCATGACGGCGCTGTGGCCGCACTTCGACTGGCATGAATGGTCGGAGCTTCTGATCCAAGCATTCGTCGAGAACCAAGAGGTCGGCATCATGGGGCCGGGTTCATCTGGCAAGACGTACAACTCCGCAGCGTTTGGGCTGTGCTCGTTCTACATCTGGCCGAAGGGCACCTCGATCATCATGTCGTCAACGACGCGTGAGGGTCTCCAGCTGCGAATCTGGGGCTCGATCAAGGAGCTTCACAACAAAGCCAAGGAACGTCGCGAGTGGCTCCCGGGCCGCGTGATTGAAAGCCGGTTCATCCTGACCAGTTCGGATGAAGATGCCGAAGCGCAGGACTTTCGAGACGGCATCATCGGTGTAGCGTGCAAGGTGGGCGGCACCTTTGTCGGCCTCTCGAACTACGTCGGATTGAAAAACGATCGCGTGATGTTGATCGCGGACGAAGCCTCGCTGATGGGGCGCGGTTTCTTGGATTCGGTGGCTAACCTTCGCAAGAACCCCGAGTTCAAGCTGATCGCGATGGGCAACCCCAAGGACCGCAATGATGCGCTTGGCGTAGTGTGCGAACCGCATCCGACATTCGGCGGCTGGGAGGGTCTCGAATACTTGGAGAAAACGCGCACCTGGAGAACGCGGGCGCCCGGTGGGTTGGCTGTCCAGCTGTGTGGATACGACACGCCGAATGCGAAATTCCCCAAGGGCACGAATCCGTATCGAGGCATCATCACGCCTGAGCAGATTCAGGCGGACCTCGATTACTACGGCCGGGACTCGTTGCAGTTCTCGATGATGAACCTCGGTCTGTTGCCTCGGGACGGTGGCACCAGGCGCGTGGTTACGATGTCGCTGTGCGAGCAGAACCAGGCGTTTGACGATGTGGTGTGGGACCGCGCTGACAAGATCATCCGGATCATCGGCATCGACGCTGCGTACTCAGGCGTCGGCGGTGACCGATGCGTTATGACGGACCTCAAGTTTGGACCAGATGCGTCCGGCCGCACGGTGCTAGCATTCGCAGAACCGCCCATCGTGATTCCGGTCACAGCCGTCAAAGCCCAGCAGGCCGAGGAGCAGATTGCCGAGTACGTGTTGCTCTACTGCAAGCAGCGCAACATCAACCCTGAGCAGGTGGGATTCGACTCCACTGGACGCGGTACGCTGATGTCGGCGTTCGCTCGCTTGTGGTCTCCGCAGGTGGTGCCAATCGAGTTCGGCGGCAAGCCGCTGGATCGCCCGGTGCGCCAGGGAGATCCTAAGACTGAGCGCGAGGCTTACGGCAAGATGGTGACTGCACTCTGGTATTCGTCCCGCCTACTCATCGAGTCCAAGCAGTTGCGGAAACTGCCCCGTGAAGTCGCCGAGGAAGGTTCGATGCGCGAATGGGGTATCGCCCGTACTGGATTGATCGACGTGGAGCCGAAGCACAAGACCAAGGAACGCATGGGCCGATCGCCTGACTTGTGGGATTCGTTCGTGGTTGCGCTCGAAATGGCGCGCCGAAACGGTTTTGAGATTGCAGGCGGCCACGGTGTTGGTATTGTCAAGCGACAGACACCAAAGTGGCTGACGCGTATGTCTGACAAGCGCCGGTCAGTGGAGTCTCAACATTCATTAACTTACTCCTGATATGGCCTCATTCAATCAAGTCATCCTGATCGGAAACCTTACCAAAGACCCCGAAGTCAAAACGCTGCCCAAGGGAAGCACCGTTTGTGGTTTCAGTCTGGCAGCCAATCGCCGCTGGAAGAGCGAGTCCGGTGAGGACAAGGAGGAGGTCTTCTTTGCCAACTGCAAAGCGTTCGGGAAGTCTGCTGACTCGATTGGTAAGTACGTCAAGAAGGGTGATCCGCTGATGGTTACCGGCCGCCTGACCACTGAGAAGTGGACCGCCAAGGACGGTCAGGAAAAGTCTTCGACCCGCATCGTGGTCGAGCAGTTCCAGTTTCTGAAGAGTCGGGATGCTTCAGCACCCGCAGCTAAGCCTGCCGCTGCCGCTCCCAAGCCTGATCTGGACGATTCAGACGATCTTCCGTTTTAATGCTGCCGTATGAGCAACATGAATCTGACTTCGTTCCCCAACGGTGGATGGCAGTATTACCAGCCCGAAACCAAGTGGAATAAACCCAACCCGATGAACGATGATTTCTACGAAACAGCCAGAATCATCGCGCAGCATCGGGCCGCCAACGGTCTGCCAGCTTCACTCGAGAAGGCCCAACTGGACCTAGAGAACTACACCAAGGCCCGCTTTCCGTCCACGTACTCAACACCAGGATCCAATGTACAACCAAGGGTTTCAGGCTGTCGCACGTGCGGTCGCTAAATTGCGCCAGACGGCTCAAGGAGCGCGCATCCTGGCCGAATGGCTTGGTGATGGTGGAACACCTGTCGATCGCCGTCAGGCGCAGGATCGCATTGATACCTGCAACCGCTGTATTCACAACAAACCCACGGATGCACGGTCGGTTACCAAGACTGTGGCCGAGGCTATTCTTGAGCAGGAACAGGCGCGCAATGACATGGCGATGTTTCTGCAAGGGGAGGGGCTTGCTGGCACCTGCGAAGTCTGCGGGTGCTATCTCAAGTTGAAGGCTTGGGTCCCTCTTTCGTATCTTGGCAAGACCGAAATGCCCGATAATTGCTGGATTTCGCACGAACGGAAAGCAATCTGACACCGATATGAGCTTCAAGGAACCCAGCAGAGTCTGGAACGTCGTTAGCGCCATGCTCGAAGCGGAACAGCCGCGCTCCCGCAACCGAGCGCGCATCAACTCCTGCTTCAACGGCAACCCTCCATACACCCAGGAGGAAGCACGCGACAACCGCATCCAGACGAACGTCAACTTCCTGGAAGGCACCCGGATCATCCATGCCTCTCGCCAGCAGTTCACGAACGCCTTCTTGAAGCCGCAGAATTACTTCTCGGTTGGTCTCGACATCGGACCCCGCGACAAGCGCACCCAGTGGGGCAACATCATCACGAAGCAGCTGAACCGCGTGATGAAGCGGTCTCCGAAATACTCTACGGTCTTGGAGTCTCAGTTTGCGGCCACGGTGCTTCACGGCATCGGGCCAGTCACTTGGCTTCGTGATCGCGACTGGTGCCCATCGGCTCGCGGCACTGAGGACATCTTGGTCCCGACCAACACGTTGACTACGATGGAGAACCTGTCGCACTTCGCGATCTACACGTCCTTTACGGCTCAGGACCTGATCCGTATGACCCGTGGTGAGAACGTGGACCCCGGCTGGAATCTGACGCTGGTGAACCAGCTGCTGGCAGCGATGATCGAACGCGAGGCTACCAGCCTCCAGGTCAACGACTGGTCTGGCCAATACTTCCCTGAGAAGATTGAGGAAGATTTCAAGGAGAACTCCGGCTACTGGGGTTCCGACGCGACACCGGTGCTGCGTTGCTACGACTTCTACTTCCTGGACACGACCAGTGACGACCCCTCCTGGCGCCGCCGTATCATCGTTGACCAGTACAACAGCGGCATCGGCAATATGCAGACCGCTGGACAGTGGCTCTTCGATGCGGGAGATCGGTGTTACGGCCGCGACATCTTTGAACTGATGCACGTCCAGTTTGCCGACGGCGCTGTAGTGCCTCCGTTCCGGTGGCATTCCGTGCGGTCACTCGGATACCTGCTGTACTCTGTCTGCCATCTCCAGAATCGGATGCGCTGCAAATTCACCGACTCGGTGTTCGAGCAGATGCTGTGGCTCTTCCGCAACGTCGCGGACGGCGACATGGAGCGCATGGAGAAGATCGACCTGTTCAACATGGGCGTGATCCCCGAAGGACTCTCATGGGTTCCGCAGTCCGAACGTCACGTGCTGGACTACCCGATGCTCTCGGGCGCCATGGCCATGCACCGACAGATCATGGCCGAGTCCAGTGCGGCCTACACGCAAGACGTGAACGACGGTTCATCGAAGGAACTCACAGCGACCGAGGTGATGGCCCGCGTGAACAACGCCAATGCGCTCATGGGCTCGATGCTCACCCGCGCCTACACTCAGCAGACCTTCCAGTACCGCGAGATCGCTCGCCGGTTCTGCACGATCGACCATCCCGACTGCGTTCAGTTCCGTCGCAAGTGCGAAGCCGAAGGCGTCGATCCATCCGTGTTCAACAACCTCGACAGCTGGGACATCATGCCTGAGCGCGTCATGGGCTCCGGCAACAAGATGCTCGAGATCGCGCAGGCTGACCGACTCATGGCCATCCGGCCGTTGCTAGCACCGGATTCCCAAGCCGAGGTGGTTCATATGTACGTCGAGGCCAACACTGACGATCCCCTCCTGGCGAATCGTCTCGCACCGGTGGACAACAAACCCGTCTCGCCGGCCGTCGAGCGCGCTACGATGGCGTGGGGAACGCTCATCGACGGTCAGCCGGTGGTTATCGCGACTTCGATCAATCGGCCCGAGTACATCCAGACGCTTCTCCAGATGCTTGGTGGCGCTATCGGGCGCATCGAGAAGGAGCAGAACGGTATGCCGACCATGGAACGCGTGCTTGGCTTGGCCAACGTCATTCAGCACATCCAGGAGCAGATGCAGTTGATCGCTCAGGACCCCGGCCAGGAGCAGAACATGAAGCTCTACAACGACGGCATCGCTCAGGCCTCGAACTACATCAAGGGCTACGTGCAGCGTCTTCAGCAGCAAGCTCAGGCTCAGGCCGAAGCAGGCGCAGCTGGAAATGGAATGGATGCCGAGACCGCTGCGAAGATCCAGTCGATGCTCATCACCGCGCAGTCCAAGGCTCAGATCGCTGCCGCGAACTCCGAGCAGAAGCGCGTCCAGAAGCAGGTGGCATTCGAGCAAGACCAACAGCGCAAGAACGCCAACACGATCGCCGAGGCTCAGCGCAAGGGCGCACTCACTCGGGCGGACATTGCCGCCATGGATCTCAAGACTCAGGCCGACATCCTTAACCAATGATACAATCCCCCAAGCAAGAGTTTCAGCGCGACAAGCAGCGCCTCCAATCAGTCGAGCGAATGCTCGAAACGCCCGAACTCCAAGCCGCGCTCTTGGCGGCCTTCAATAATTTCTGCTGGAACCTTCCGCCCTCGGAGAACCCGCAGCATGGCTGGAATGCCAACTGCAAGCGCGCCGGTGCGCGTGCGTTCATCGAGGAACTGAATGGTCTGGTGGAAATGCGAAAAGAAAAAACGACTCTTAATCAGAACCTCGAATGAACCCGCTGCTATCACCAGATGCCCCAACCGAACGGGGCGCAGATTATTCCGAAGCATTTTCCGGCATCGACGCTATCGAAGGGCAAGGTCTGGACAACCCGATGGGTTCAGCGATGCCTGCGCCTGTCGCTGCACCAACTCCCGCTCCCGCTCCTGAGCCGGCCCCAGTTGCTGCCACCACCACCCCGGCTGCCGAAGCTCCGAAGCCGAAGGTTGAAGACCTGTTCAACCTGGATCGGTTCACTCCGAAGAAGGAAGATCCCGCACCTGCTGCGAAGACGGAACCCGCCAAGCCGGAACCGACCTCGATCAAGCAGTTCCGCGAGCAGTACGAGATGACCAAGAAGGAGCGCGATGATTTCGCGGCCAAGGTCTCCGAACTCGAACGCGCCAAGTCCGAGGGCACTCGCAAGGAAGTCGAAGAAGCCACCAAGGCCCTGAAGGCTGAGATGGATTCGATCCGCAAAAACGCCGAGGAACTGGACACTGAAGTCCGGTATCTCAACTACACGCGATCTGGCGAGTACAAGCAGAAGTACGAATCGCCGCTGCGTGAAGCGTGGCAGACGGCTCTCGGAGACATCGACGGTATCCGCGTCACTGATGAAGACGGCACCGAGCGCGATGCCAATCATCAAGACATCATGACTCTCTTGAACGTGCCGGTAGCCAAGGCTGCTATCATCGCCCAGGAGACGTTCGGCCCAGCTGCGCCCGAGATGATGGCCCACCGCCGTAAGATCCTTGAACTCACTCAGTCTCGAGACAAGTCCATCGCCGAGTGGAAAGAGAAGGGCGCCCAACGCGAGATCGAGAAGTCCAAGCTCGTTGAGACCCGCCAGTCCCGGTCACGCGAGTTGTTTGAGTCGCAGTTTGCCGACTACGAGAAGACCCACGCTCAGCTGTTCGGCCGAGAGGAAGGCGATGAAGATGGAAACCGTCTGCTGGATGAAAGTGATCGCCTGATCAAGATCGCTCTGAAGGGCGAAGGCGTCGATGCTGACATGGGCTACGACGACAAGGTGGACCTGATCACCAAGGCTCAGGCTCAGGTGGCGCTACGTGCGCGGGCCTACGGGCGCGAGCGCCTGCGGGTAATCCGGCTCCAGCAGAAGGTGGCCGAACTCGAGAAGAAGGTTGGCAAGGTCCGGTCGTCTGAACCCGGCCAAGGTGAAGGCACCTCGACCGCTACCCGGGTGGCACCGAAGAACGCGGAGGACGCGATCGACGAACTTCCGTCAGCGTACTAACGGGCGGCCTTGCGCCTACCAGCAGCGGCTCGGCGTTGGAACTCTTCCGCGCCGAGCTTTTTTCTGCCTATGAATGCCGCGAGAGCGCGAGGATCGTCCGCACCTTGATTCTTCAGCTTGCGGACCAGTTTGGCGTATTTGGTTTGCATAGAGTCACCAGGCCCGACATGACCAATACTTGGCAGACAGCTTCGTTCCCGGGGTATCGCAACCATGCCGCGCACGGAAGCTCTTCCGGTTTTTCGCGATGTGCTTCTTGATCGGCATCTTGGGATCACCGAAGCGCACCAAGCGCACCTTGCCATCTTCCTTGGCCAGCACGGCAGACTTCTTGGACGCACCCGGCGTAGCCTTGGGCTTGTTGTAGCCGGCGAACTTCTGGCCTCGGTAGGTGATCATTTGGTCTTGGGCAGAGCGTACCACCCAGCTGGAATCTTCACAGTCGAAGGGCCGACCAGCTTACCGTCGCGGTCAAACGCGTACACGCTAGCCCGCGTCGGCTCTGCTAGCATGATCGGATCACCGGAAGGGACCAGGACCACCTTCGTCCGGCAGCCCAGGCAAATCGGCAATACGAGCAGCCAGATCGTTCTTGAGAGGTTTGGGTGCATTTCCATCTTCAACCGTTGGCGCAGGCGTTTCCCGGAGCCAGTCCAGGAACGCCTTCACCAGTTGGTAGATCCAGTTCACTGGTTAGTCACTCACGCAGCTGGAGCAGCAGGCGGAGTCGGAGGAGTCTTGCGATTCTTCCAGACAGACCAGCCAACACCCAAGACCGTGATAAAAGCGCCGGCAAGCTCGTTCGCCTGGTCAACGGTGACGAGGCCCTTGGCGACAAGGAACCCGCCTCCGAATGAGAGGCCGTGGCGGACGATAGACTTGATTGAGTCGTTCATTTCAGAGTCATCCTACCAATCAACTGGGCCAGCACAACCAAAACCCCAAGGCCGCCAAACAGCTTCCATTGAAACTGCTTGAGGCCTTCGAGGGTGGCTTTGATTCCGTGGATGTCGGAGACCATACCGGCGTCTTTGTCACCGATGATGGTCTCCAGTCTCACGATACGTACCTCAAGGTTGTGAAGGTTCTCCTCCGGCATTGGTGGGCGCGGTTTGGGATGCTGCTAGCAGAATCTTGTCTTGAAGCGGGATTCCAACGCGACCGTTTTGGCTTCCGCCGGCACGGATGGCAATCTCGATCAGTTGGACGAGATTCTGGGCTTCGGTTTGGTTGATTGTCAGCGTGATTTCGTTCATGCGGCGTCAGCGTATGTCAGCGTCAAGCAGCTGGCAACTCTGAGGAAGAGGTATCAACACCTCCGACAGGAGTTTCCGCATTGACGAGCGGCGGCTCCACCTGCGGCAGCATCGGAGGCACGATCATCACCGGAGTCACCCACGGCAGCGGCGGAGCGATGATCGGAGGGTTGATCTGGTTCTCGATCTGCTGAGTGACGTTCGCTTCGATGGCGGTCTTGTCCACGCCATTGGCATAGCACCAGCCGAGAACCTGATCCTGCGTGAGCTGATCGTACGGCGTGAAGTTCTCAGTCGGCGGAGCGAACGACGCGCTGCCGTAGCAAGTGCCGCTGTACTGATCCTGCGAGCCGTTGCAACGCCAGTCGGCGGTGATGACGACATCGGTGAGCGAGCCTTCGGTCGGGCGGACAAGAAGGCGTTCGATGATCCAGTTGATGGTAATCATGGGATATTAGGCTTCCAGAGCGGCAACACGGGCGGTGAGTTCCTGAATGGCTTTCACCAGCACAGGAATGAGGTCTTGGCGAACGGACTTGTAGGGAGTTTCGCCTTCGGGGGCGTTGTCCTTCCACTCGTCGATAAGGTTCGGGAACACCTGCTCAAACTCCTGAGCGATGAAACCCCTGTCACCTTTGATGTTCTTACCCTTACCTTCCTTCCAATCGAACTTGCGAGGCTTGAGGGCGAGAATCGCACCGAGGCCAACGTCGATGTCTTGGACGTTTTCCTTCAGTCGAGCATCGGAGATGGCCGAGATGGTCGTGTTAGTGGCGTAGACGGTTCCGCCCATTCCAACGTAGAAACGGTACGCAGCAGCACCGGATGAATAAGCGTGAAAAGTTGTAGCAACGTTGTTTGAAGAACTTTGTGTCGCAAACACTTCTCCGTTAGCCTTAAGTTCATGACCAACTGTTCCAAGTGAACCAGCCGTAGACTTCGCCACCAACAGATTCCCACTCGCATCCAGCGTCATCGCTTGGGTGAAGGCTATTGTTCCAGTATTAGCGGCAGCGGTGTACCAAGCGTGCTGTCCTGTTGCGGACTGTTCGTAAAGAGTGGCTTCGTCGTTTACGATGTAAGTAAAGTTACCAGCCGCGCTTTCGTAGACATTACGTCCGATGCAGGTAGAACCAGCGCTTGCAGCGGACGAGAAGTAGGTTCCAACCGCGCCGATCTGCAACGCTCGCTGAGTATTGCGCCACGCACTCGGCGTAACCCCCACGCCCACGTTTTGCGAAGCATCAATCGTAAGCGCTTCCGTCAGATTCGTTCGGAAAACAATCGACGTCGAATTGGGTGTGCCGATGACAAACTTAGTTCCATCGGTAAACAACTGACCCTGATAGGTGCCATTGATCGCAAATGTCTGCTGTGCAGTTCCAGCCGCAGGACAATCAATTCGGAATTGTCCAATTGTTGAAACATTTGATCCATAAGCATACAGCTTCGAAGCCGGACTTCCCCCCACGCCCAGCCCCGTGCTGTTGAGGGTCATGGCGGTGCCAGCGAATCCGCCGACGTTCTGGAACGTAAATACCCCCGTGGAGTCGATTGCAAAGCGAGTAGAAGCAGCCGTTTCGTCACTAATGGTAAGCTGCCCAGACGAATTTGAATTTACGGCAAATCTTCGCCCAGATCCACCGCTTGAGTTTAATTGAAGCTGTGCGCTATTTCCGCTGGATGCTTGAATGAACACCATTCCGAATCCAGACGCACCTTCAACTTGAATTCGTCCGTTTGTAGATCCATTGACTTGAAGATCGTAACTCGGACTCGCCGTCCCAATACCAACACCAGTAGTCGTAGTGGCAAGTCGATTCGTCCGCACCGTCAGATCGCCGGTGATGGTGGCGGAGGCGAGGGTGGCGGTGCCGTCCACATACAACGTATCAGTAGCCTTGTCGTATGTGAAATCTTTGTCGGTTGCTAGTACTCCGTTATCATTGAAGATAACTCGCTTGTTACCAGCTACGCCATTCGGAGCCGGCGGAGCGTACAGGAACTTCATCAACTGGTTGGTGATGATCGACTCGATGTCGCTCTCGGGCTGGCGAACGATCAGGTAGAACTCGTCCCACAGTTGTTGCGTGGTCAGGTTCGGGTTAAGCGGCGTTCCGACGTTTGCGTTGGCAAGCGCGGCGGCCATTGTTGACCGAACCTCGGACAACGAGTTGAGGTTCAGGACCTGCTGAGCATCCGACAGCAGGGTTTGAATTGCGGGGGTAGCCATAGGTCAGACAAATTCAGCGAACGTGTAGGAGGGGGAGCCGGTGGCCGCAGCGACGCTGATTGCGCCGATGTATCCGTCCAGCATCAAAGGGTCAGAGTGCTTAGAACCAGGGTTGTGTGGCGCAAGCGCAATGTGGTAATCCAAGGTGCTAGCCCCGGTTCCGAACTTCACATACAACTCTTCGTTCTTCTGGTTCTGGAGCGTGAATTTCTTCCGCGCCGGGTTGGCAGCAGATGTAGCGGTTACAGTCCGCAGCCCACCCAGGCTGGTCGTGGTTAGAGGGGCACCTGGCGAAGCGGCCTGAATCTGCTGAAGCAGCGTGATGATCATCGTCTGCTGCAAGCCAGGCTCCATGCAGTCAAAGCAGCCACCGAGCGTGGCCAATTCTTGAGGCGTCAATGCAGGCATATCAGGCTTCCTCCTCCATATCCATGGATTCACCCTCAGCAGTATCCTCTTCCATGTCCTGCTTACCGGTCTCACCAAGCGTGATGCCGTCGAATCCGATGATCTCAACGGTGCCACGCGGCGTAACGCGCCAATCAACCATGGCGGTGCCGGAGTCGCCTTCGAGCTTCAGTTCTTTGGGCGGAGTAAACTCGACCGTTTCGACTTCAGATTCCATGCGGCCCATGCCGTCCATTTTTCGCTTCCGCATCATTTGTCCGTACATCGTAAAATCCTTTCCTTGGTGAGAGGCTGCCAGCATCCCGGACGCTCCGGGCGGCTGCCAGCACCTCAAAAGGGGACCCTCCCGAAGGAGAGTCCCCGTTGATTGATTGGTTAGATCGAGAACTCCAACGTAACGTTGGTGCAAGGCACAACCTCGGTGGTCGTACCGAACGCGCTGCTAGCCAGCTGGATGACGTTGCCAGAGACAACGCTCCAAGTACCAGCAGCGGAGCCGAACTCGGCATCCCAGACAGTCTGCAAGGCGACAACAAGAGCAGCCACGTTGGCGGCGTTGATAGCCGCGCTGGTGATGTAGTTGTCGTTGCACAGGATGCTCTCATTCGCGTTCAACACGAAGTTCGTTCCACCGGTGACCGGAGTCGCCGTGAACTGAATCGTCGGATTGCAGACAGCGTTCGTGGAGTTGTAGTCCTGGGCAGGATCGCCCGGATCAGCAGCGCAGCCAGCGATAATCACAGGGCAGGCACCATTGACCTTGTGGAAGATCGCTTCAAGCCATTCCGGATGCTCAGGCTTCACGGCCAACTGGAAGTCAGCGATGAACTTGCCCTTGTTTCCACGGCTGTTGTCGATCGGTCGGCCGGAGCAGTCCGCGCCCAAGTCGTTGGTCGCGAACTTCCAACGCCCACCGTAATCCCGAACCATGAACGGCATATTCGGGTTCACGGCCTCGGGGCGGAACGGCAACACACGCAGAGCGCGGGGGTTGTTGATGTAGCTGATCTGGTACTGAGCCCGATCGTAATCACCGTTGAATTCAGAACGGATGCCTTCGCTCGCGGCGACGTTCTTGTACGGCAGGACCAAGGTGTAGTTGCCCGGGGTCGCCGTCGCGTTAAAACGCAGCGGGAATTGCAGCACCTTCACCATGAAGTCGCCGACGAAGCCCATGAAACCGAACTTGTAGAACTCCTTGGCAGCGGGAGCGAACTCACCGAAGCGCCAGGAGTCAGTCAGCTGGCTGTTGGACTTGGCGAGGTAACGGAAGGTTTCCTTGTCGGTGTGCAGCTGGAGGCTGTCGTAACCTTCCTTACCGGCCTGGATAGCACCCAGGAAGTACTGGCGGGTCACGCGACTGCGGAGAATGTCCGGAGTCAACAAGCCCAAGCTAGCAGCCGTAACAGGCGCGCTGGCGCTGTCGAGAACGCGCAGGGTGGTGTAACCAGCGCCAACCCAGGAGAACGAAATCGCCGGGAGACCCGCCTTACAAGCAAAAGCGCCGCCGCTGATGCCGGTAGGGGTGTAACCAGACAATTCCATCGCCTTGCGCTGGAGGTAGTAGGTGGTGATCCAGTTCGTCGCAGGGCGAAGAACGTCGTCGATGATCTGACGGAAGTGCTCCTTGGCCTTCGTCTTCGTCATGATCTGGTCGAAGCACAGAATGTCCGAGCCCCACGCCTGCTTTTCAAGCGAGTAGGTGCTGCGGGTGTAGCCCCAACCGATCTTGTTTTCGGACGGGTCGCACGGCTGACCAACGCAACTGTCGCCAGTCGAGTTTTCCCAGGCGCCAGTCACGTTCGGGAACACGCTGTTGAAGCGGTCGAAACGATGGGTGGTGCCGGAGTACGCGTCGAACGATCCGGTGTTGTAGTATCCGATCAATCCGTCAAACGGACGGACATCTTTGAGAACTTCCTTGTCATACACAGGTTCCTGCGAGACGAGGAAGGAAGCGAACTGCTTACAGCTGATTACATTTCCACTGGCCATATTGGCTCTCCTGCCCCGGGGGTTTTCTTCACCTACCCCTCCGAGACAACGAGGCAGATTGCAGGTCTGTTAAGACCATCAATCCAACCTCGGTGGCGAGCCCGAGCCGTGGAACCGGCGAACGCCCTTCGGCGCTCTTTGCCAACTGGAATAACGCGCCCAGTTCGCGCTTGGTTGACGAAACCAAGCTATGCGTCGTGGCGGAATGCTGCTAGCGCGCCTTCCGAGTGTCAACGGGTTTCTTGATCACCTCTGGAAGATCGTCTTCGCCCCGCAGGACATGATCCTCAATCGCAATGATCAACACCGCCGTCTTCGTGCGCCGGGATCGAATTGCCTCATCTTCCAGCATCTGGGCGACCTCAATCGGCAGCCGGTAACTCACTCGAATTGTGTTACTCATGCCGGCGAGTGTGCAGCTTGTGCTTGACACGTCAAGCCGCAGAACGCAGCCTACGGCTCACGATGGAACTCCGCCCCTACCAAAACCAGCTTGCTCAGGACATCCGTTCTGCATTCGGGTCCGGCGCCAAGCGGCCGCTGGCGGTCAGCCCCACTGGATCCGGCAAGACGGTTCTCTTCAGCTACATCACCAGCCAGGTCCTCAAACGCGGATCCCGGGTGATCATCGTGGCGCATCGGAAGGAAATCCTTGAGCAGATCAGCGCGACTTTGAAACGCGTCAACGTGCCGCACGGATTTATCCAGTCTGGTAAATTCATGGCTCAACAATCTGCCATGGTCGCCTCGATTCAGACCCTTGCGCGCCGGCTGGATACGGTCACTCCTCCAGACCTCGTTATCATCGACGAAGCGCATCACTCGGTCTCCAAGTCCTACGTCCAGATGTTCGCCGCATGGCCGAAAGCCAAGTTCATCGGCGTCACGGCCACCCCTGAACGACTCGATGGCAAGGGCCTCGGCGTCATGTTCGACCGCATGGTCATGGGGCCGTCGGTCCAGTGGCTCATCGACAACGGATTCCTGGCCAAGCCGGTCTACTACGCACCTCGCGAAGCTGTGGATCTCAGCCAAGTCCACACGATCGCCGGCGACTTCGACCGCTCCGAGGCCGAGGAAGTCGTGAACACGCCGCGCATCACTGGCGATGCCGTCACCCATTACGTCCGGTTCTGCAATCGGCAGCGCGCAGTGGCGTTCTGCATCTCAGTGGCGCACGCGCAGCAGGTCGCCGATACGTTCAACTCCTGCGGGATTCCGGCTGCTAGCATCGACGGAACACTGGAACCCGAGGTTCGCAAGCAGCGCGTCGATGATCTCACAGCTGGTAAGATTCTTGTCCTGACCTCCTGCGAACTGATCTCCGAGGGCTTCGATCTGCCGACAGTCAACGCGGCGATTCTTCTCCGGCCTACGCAGTCGCTGTCAATGCACCTGCAACAGGTCGGGCGCGCTCTTCGGCCGTACCCAGGCAAGACCCACGCGGTCATCCTTGATCACGTCGGGAACTGCCTGCGCCATGGGCTGGCTGAGCAGGAACGCGAGTGGGACCTCGAAGGCCGCGAGAAGCGCAAGGCCAAGTCACGCCCCGTTGAAACCAAGCAGTGCTCGAAGTGCTTCGCGATCTTCGCCGGAACCGCCTGCCCGCAGTGCGGATCCGCACGGGAGATCGCCCCTCGGGAGATCGAAGAAGTCGATGGCGAACTCCAGCGACTGTCCATCGAGGACATCCAAAAGAAACGAGATGAACGCCGCGAAGAAGGAAAGTGCAAAACCTTGGACGATTTTCGTTCCCTCGCCGCAAAACGTGGCTACAAACCGGGATGGGCTTACTTCCGCTGGAAGGCCCGCCAACGTACATCTCTATGACCGAATCCGAACTCCAAGCCCTGATCCTCCGCGCAGCTGGATCGAAATCCCACGTCCGCGTCTTCCGCAACCAAGTCGGGGAGGGCTACGTCGGCAAGGCTCTCCGCGATCCTGAAGGCGTCTTCCTGCACGACGCCCGCCACGTTCGCATGGGATTATTCCCGGGCTCTGGTGACCTGATCGGCTGGCGCACGGTTACAGTCACACCCGACATGGTCGGTAAACCCATCGCCCAGTTCCTCTCCATCGAAGTCAAAACACCCACCGGCAAGGTCCGGCCCGATCAATCCAACTGGCTTGAGCAGGTCAACCTTTCCGGCGGTCACGCCATCATTGCACGATCCGTTAGCGATACAGACAACCTATGAGCGACACAGCAACTACAACACAAGCCCTCCTGCAAACAGCACCAGAAAACCTCTCAGCCGAAGCCAAGTACCGTTTCTATGAACGCCTCGGCATCCTGTGCGGCAACGCGGTAGCAACCCCTGAGCAACTCCGGATCGCGCAGCTGGAAGCGGTCGAGTACGATATGAACCACGACTAACCACCCCTCACTACAAGCATGACCCTCACCGAACTCTCGGACGCACTCTCCGTCCGTGTCGCAGAACTCTGCGCTCAACTCCTCCCTGCCGGCCGTCAGGTCGGCAACCAGTGGATCGTCGGCAACGTCTTCGGCGACGCTGGCGACTCCTGTTACGTCGAACTCGCTGGCCCCAAGCAGGGCCTGTGGTACGACCACGCCGCTGGTCAGGGCGGCGATCTCCTCGAACTTATCGGTCAGCACCACGTCTACCCCAAGGCCCGTGCTGCCCAGTGGGCACGCGAATTCCTCGGTATCCGCGACGATTACCAGCCTGAACCCCGCCGATTCGATCCCCTCAAACACGGCCACCGCAACGACGCCTCCCAGCCGTACCGCTACGGCTCCGCTGCCTGGCCTTATCCCGACGCCGACGGCACCATCCAGGCCTACGTCGTCCGCTTCGACCTCCCTGACGGCTCCAAGGACGTCCGCCCCCTCCGGTTCCTGCCGCCCGATAACGTCCCACCCGACCTCCTCAACCCACGCCACTGGCGCTGGAAGGGCTGGGTCGCTCCCGAGGAGGTCCCCCTCTTCAACCTCCACCTCCTCGCCCGGCGCCCGAACGACCCCGTCCTCATCGTTGAGGGCGAGAAAACCGCCGTCGCAGCATCCAAGCTCTTCCCGTCCCACGTCGTCCTCACCTGGCAGGGCGGTTCCAAGCGGGTCGCCCGTGCTGCTATCGACCCTCTCCTGACCCGCGCCACCCCGATCGTCCTGTGGCCCGACGCCGACAAACCCGGCCGCGACGCCATGGTCTACCTGAAAGCCCGCCTGCCCGCCGCCCGCCTCGTATCACTCCCCGATTTCCTCCCCGAGGGCTGGGACCTCGCTGATCCAATCCCACCTGACGTATCCATCCAGGGCCTCCTCGACGCCGCTGGCGATCCACCACGCCCGGTTCCCGCTGAGCCGCAGGCTGCGTCACCTAATCCGCTTGACGACCTCCACTACGACCCTAATTCCGGCCAGTGGTGGACCCGCAACGCCTGGGGCGATTACGCCCAGATCAACGGCGAGCGCGTCCGCACGTTCCTCACTGAGTCCGGCGTCTCCCACGTCAAAGACCAGACCGGATCCTCTGACGTCGATCGTGAACTCCTCCGGCGCACCCGCGATACCCTGATCGAATACGCCGGCCCACTCGCCGGCCACCGCGCTGGCCTGTACGGCACGATCCTCGTCACGCGCTCCGTCGTACCGCTCGCTGGCGTCCCCGGCTTCTGCGGCCGTCTCCAGACCTACCTCCACAACCTCCTCGACCAGAACGACGACCAGTACTGGCGCCTCATCTACTGGCTTGCGCTCCGTCGGCAGGCCGTCCTGACAGGCATCTGGCGATCCAGTCAGGCACTCGCGCTGGTCGGCCCCGCTGCGTGCGGCAAGTCCTTCGTGCAGTCCGCCATCATCACGCGCCTGCTCGGCGGCCGCATCGCCAAGCCCTACCGCTACATGAGTGGCGCCACGGACTTCAACGGCGACCTCTTCACCTCCGAGCACCTCTGTATCGAAGACGAAGCCCCTGGCCGCGACATCCACTCCCGGCGCACGCTCGGCTCGAACATCAAATCCATGCTGTTCGCCCAGAACCAGTCCTGCCACCCCAAGAACCGCCAAGCCATCACCCTCAAGCCCATCTGGGCTATGTCCATCTCCCTCAACGACGAACCCGAGAACCTCCAGGTCCTCCCGCCCCTCGACCCGTCCCTCATGGACAAACTCATTATCCTCCGCTGCGTCCGCCAGACCCTCCCGTGGCCCGGCCCCGAAATCGAAGTCCTCAAGGACATCCTCGAAACCGAACTCGCCGCCTTCGCCCACTACCTCGACGGCCTCACCGTCCCTGAGCACCTCGTCGAACCCCGCTGCGGCCTCAAGGCCTACCAGCACCCAGCCATCCTCGAAGAACTCATGCAGCTGTCACCGGAGCACCAACTCATCGGCCTCATCGACACCGTGATCTTCGAGAACGAATTCCTCACCTGGAGAGGAACGGCCGCCGACCTCGAAACCCTCCTCCGTGACTCCAAGTATTCCAGGGAGGCCGACCGGCTCTTCCGGTTCAACACCGCCTGCGGAGTCTACCTCGCTCGGCTGCATGAGCAGGATCCGGAGCGCATCAAGAAGACCAAGGCAGGCGGTAAGGTGAAGTGGGCCATCTCACCGCCACAGAAAACGGAGACGTGGAGTTGACACCATCGCATAAACGCGTCATCGTGCGATCGCATGAATACAAAAACCATACTACGCAACATGAAACCCGGAGAGAGCATCCTCATCTCTGGAGCTATGGCCTCCGAGGCAGATCAGATGGGTGGGTTTGCCGTCCAAGGCAATTACATCGTCTGCATCAACGATCCGAAGCGTTACGACCCACCGATCATCTTCGGTCCCGACGGGTACCGCCGTGGATTCAACTGGATCAAAAACCTGCCTCCGGTTGGATGGACAGGCACGACCACTGAACTCAAGGCCTACGTCCGCGATCCAGAGACGCTCACCTCATTCGGTCGTCGTCTACGGATCTTCAACGAAGCGACTAAGTGCTTTGATCGCATGACCAAGTGCTCTAACCGCCCCTGGCGAGTCCGGGAAATCCCCGAGGAATACGACCTCATCGACACCTTCATCAAGGATCCACAGTGAATATCCTCACCCGACTCATGCGCCTGCGAGCAGACGGAGGACTCCACCGTGGTGTACACCATCCTGCCGTTTGGGAACGAGCAGTGATGCTGGCGAAACTCATGCCGCATCTGGAGATCACAGAATTCTCCATCACCTCGAATTACAACTGCCCTAAGATCGACCTCATCATAGCCAACGAAGGCCGAGAAATCGACTTCCCAGACGGCGGCACACATACCCTCAAGGATATCTGGGAGGCTCAACTGAACCCTCGACCCAAGATCGAAACCCTCGAACTACATCTTCGACTCCTGGCAAAGCACTTTCCGAAATTGGTGAAGAAAAGGCACAAAGAGCGAGTCATCATCTGGTCATTCAAGTAAACGCGTAAATTCTCACCCCCTCTAGTAGGGGGTGTTTTGTAGGGCCTGTGAGGGGTGTAGCCGTACCCTCACCAGCGTTTTTCGCCTGGTTCTTAAGGGTTTCCGGAAAATAATCCGAAAAGTAGGGGGGTGGCTTAAACTTATTGGTTCCAAATGCAGGAAACGTTTCTGCTTCGTTTGCCGACGAAGCCACACATAAACCCGCATTGCGGAACCATTAATATCAGCTTTACCCCATACTACCACTACCAGAAGAGAGTTAAGTGCTGAGAATGAGGGCAAAAACGTGGGGTGAGGGTCTGAGGATACCCCTACTAGCCCCCTCTAACCCCCTAGTTTGGTTTGGAAAGTGTCCTAGGTATTGGGGAGGGGGTCCCACGGCGACCAGTCACCGGGCCGGGCCCCCTCCCACCCCACCCCGTGGGGACGGTCCAGCCCGTAAGGTATCCTTTATGGGTCCCACGGCCAGAGACCCGGGCAGCATGCCGTGCTAGCACCGTCGGCCGGCCATGCTAGCACCGGCTCAGGCACCGAGGTCAGGGGGAACGGCCGGGCTCACGTCCAGCATCGGGGCGGAGGGGCGCTTTCCACCAGATGCGGCGGGGCGGCGGGGGATCCCGAGGAGGTCGATTAGCTGGTCCTGCACCGAGACCATGGCCTTGGCGGCGGAGATCCTTTCGTCGGCAGGTGCGGTCGGGTTTTCGGCAATGTCCCCGAGGTCCCCGGCAACGCGACGCAGGCGGAGAACCATTTGAGCCGGCAGCGTGGCCCTTGCGACCGCTAGAACCGTCCCCGTCCGGTGTTCTCTTCGGCTCAGACTTTTCGGGCTCAAATCGGGGGTGACTTTTTCTAGCGTCGGCATGACTGACAATGACTGACGCAACCCCAATTTCAACCAATGTTTGCCGAGGTTTTCCGTGAAATCTGATTCTGAGGGGTTGACACATAAAGCGCTCTATGCAAGACTACGGCTCCACGGTATGAAAAACACAACGAAACGCACTCTCCGAAACGTAGCGCTGGCGCTGCTGGCGCTGGCTGTTCTGGCCCTTTTGGGCTGGCTCGAAACTCAGGCCGGACTCCCCAACCACTAACCCAAACCAAACCGAAACTATGGAATACAACGAAATCGAAACCGCGACGGTGCAAGCCCTCCGCGATGAATGCCGGAAACTGAAGCTTGGCACTGGAATGCAAATTGCCGGCGCTTCCAAAGCCACGTTGCAATCGGCCCTCCGGGCCAATGCATGGCCGGCCCCGGCCCCTGCATCCGATCCAGCGGCGGCACTGACGGCCGCACTGGCCGCACTCATGCCGGCCCCCGGGATGGACGAGGAACGGGTGAGGGCCCTGATTCGCGAAGAGATCCCGGCCCCGCCGACGATTCGGGTTGTGGTCCCCGATCGGCCCGAGGTTGAAATGTCCCGGCAGCATGAGCGGTTTCCCCTGTTGCTTCAGACGCTGGCCGTCGGCCTGAACGTGTTGTTGGTGGGCCCGGCCGGCACCGGGAAAACCACGGCGGCACGGAAAGCGGCGGAGGCCCTCGGGCTTGGGTTCTCATGCCTGAGCGTCGGGCCCCAGACTTCCAAGTCTGACCTGCTGGGCTTCATCGACGCTGGGGGGACCTACCGGGAGAGCCTGTTTGTCCAAGCCTACCGCGACGGCGGCGTGTTCCTCTTGGACGAGATTGACGCTGGAAACGCCGGCGTGCTGACGGTCCTGAATGCGGCGCTGGCCGGCGACGTGATGGCCACGCCGGCCGGTATGGTGAGCCGGTCCCCCCGGTTTCTGACGGTGGCCGGGGCGAACACCTACGGGCAGGGGGCCTCCCGGCAGTATGTGGGCCGCAACCAGCTGGACGCCGCCACGCTGGACCGCTTCGCCGTTTTGGACTGGCCAGTGGACGAAGGACTGGAAGCCGCGATGATCGGCCTCCCGGCTCCGGCTCCGGCGCTGGACGTGGCCCGGGGCGGGTTGGTGGATCCGGCCGGGTGGCTGGGCCGGGTGCGTGCCGTGCGTGCGGCGTGCGAGAAACAACAGGTGCGTGCCGTGGTTTCGCCGCGAGCGACTCAGGCCGGCGTGGCGCTGCTAGCGGCCGGCGTGGGCCGGTTCTGGGTTGAGGAAATGGTCCTCTGGCGTGGGATGCCGGCCGATGCCCGGGCCCGAGTGGAAGGGGGCTGCAAGTGAAGCGGACCACGATCGAATGCGACGGGCTGGCGGCGTTCCTGAGCCCGGGGCCCCGGTTGGCTCTGGATCGCGACTCCAGCGAGTCTGGATCGGCGGAATTTACTGGGAGCCGATCTTATGCGGAGGCGGTCCAGATTATGCGCGACGGGTGGCCGGAAGGTGCCGAACAGGCCCGGGCCCTGAGTGCCCAGCTGGGCGCCGAAACGGCCGACAGTCTGACGTGCGAGCGGCCGGCCCCCGTTTGGGACGTGGCCGGCGATGATGCCGACGTGGCGCGATATCTGGAAGGCGAGCCCGAGAACATGGTGGCTTGGATGCCTGAGCCCGTGCCGGCGGCGGGGCGGGTTGTCCGGCTCCTCCTCGGTGGCCGGGTGGCGTATCACGTGACGGCCGAAATGATGCGCACGGCGGCCGTCATGCTGGCGGCGGCGGCCGATGCGCTGGAAGCCCGAGGCGTGCGGGTGGAAATCGTGGTCGCCTATGCCGTGGCGTGGGGGTCAACGATGCTGGAAATCCGGCACCGTTTGAAAGCGGCCGAAGAGCCGCTGGACCTGCCACGGGTTGTGGCCGGGATGCATCCCTCAGCGTTCCGGCGGGTGGCGTTCCGCTGGATGGAGACCGTGGCGGACCTGCCGGCCGGGTATGGTTGCGGCGGGACCATCACGGTGGCCGACGGGGACGTAGTCCTGAACATCGAAAAGCTATCGGCAATCAGGCCCGACGGCCGGGCGGCGTGGCTGAAAGAACAGGCCGAGGCGGTGCTGGGAATCCCGGCCTGAGCAGAGCACGGCCGGCCCTGCGGGGCTGGTCCTCTCTGCCCAGAGTGGGCCGACGGTGCCGGGCCGGTCCCGGTTGTTGAGTAGATGCCATGAAGAAAAACAAAGGACAGGTGCGGTTTAATACCCTGCGGGTTGACCCAGCGGCCGGAACCATCACGCCGGCGCTGGACTCTTTCGAGAGTGCCCGGGAATGGATCGGGGCGGACCTGCTGGAGTGCGTGCGGTGCGGATCCGGCGTTGACTGCTGGATTGACGAAGAGGGAATGCTCCGCGACGGGGCGGACCACTGGATCCTCGGGGGCGAGCAGCTGCTGGCCGGCCGGGCCGTGTTCGCCGGGACCGTGGATGGAGAATGGCGTGACCTACCGATCCCGACCGGAGTCGTCGCAGCGGCGGTCAGCTGGATCCCGAAGGCGTTCAAGGCTCAGGCTCAGGAGATTGCCGACGGGATGCGGCCGGTGGCCGTGGCGTGGAACGCGGAAGGGATGGCGCAGCTGGAGAAGATGAACCGCGAGCACGCCGGCCGAGTTGAATTGCTGGCGGTGTCGGCGGTGCAGGGGAGGGAGACGCTCGGGCTCGGGGACGTGGTGACGTGCCCGGGAGGGATAACCGGATTCGTTCAGGCGATCGACGGGGACCGGGTGACGGTGTTGACCGTGGAAGGTGAGCCGGTGTTTGACCGGGCGGACCTCGAAAAGGTTTACATGGAGGACTGACCCGGCGGTGGCTGGCGTGACAGGCGAGCCACCTGCGGATCGGTCCCCAGTAAGGACTGACCAGAAAAACTATGAAGACAGAACAACACTACACCCCCGGCCCGTGGCACACACAAGGATGCACGATTTACGCCGGAAAAAACCGAGTCGCTCAAACGTGGGATGCCGAATACGACGGAATGCCGACACCCGCGATGGAAGCCGACGCTGGCCTGATCGCAGCGGCTCCGGAGTTGTTGGCGGCATTGGACGGAATCCTCCAATGGTGGATGGAATCGGACGGCGGCGACGATATGCCGGCGGAATTGTTTGATCGGGCTCAGGCGGTGCTGAAGGTGGCCAAGGGAGGTGCGTTGTGAAACGTGAACCTAACGCCTTTGATGCCGCCTTCGCAGCTGCGATGCTCGGCGCACGGATGGAGAACGCCAGTCTGGACACTCTGACGAGAGTGGCGCTGGCCGCGCTAGCGATAGCTGAATTGGAGGCTCAAGAGCATATCCCGGAAGGGTACTACGAGCCGCTGATTGACCGTGTCGCAGAGCGCTTAAAAGGCGGGTGGCCGGGTCACGCAAGGATGATAATCGGGGCGGCAGTGCGGGACGTGCTGGCCAACATGAAGGAGCGTGGCAATGAGTGACCTGACCATCGAGCGCGGCCGAGGTGCGACCTACGCGACGGACCGCTGGACGGTGTACGAGCACGGCGTCTACGAGCGCGGATCCGTGCTGGAAGGCCAGAGCCGGCGCGTCTGGCTGGATGACTTCGATACGCTGGATGAGGCGGTGATCGCTTACCCAGATGCGGACGTGATCGACGGCAGCACGTACCGGAAGCCAAGTCTGAACCACCTGCCCGGGGAGGACGAATGACCCTCGCCGAAGCCGAACTTTCAACCCGCTTGGCCGCGCTGGTCGGGCCTGAGTCCGTCCGTGGTCCGATGCTCTCGGCCTACGATGCCCTGCTGCTAGCGCGGGAAATCCGCAGGTGGGGTCGTGACCTGCCGGTCGGGGCCGAGGAGTTTCTGGCCGGTTGTCTGCGCCGTCGTGAGCGCCGACTGACGAAGGATTCCGCTCGGGATCTGGTCGTGTTGGCCGTTGACTACTGCGGGAAACGGATTACGGTGTACTGATTGAGATTGAGGTTACGCATGAAACCTGAACTGCTAGCAGCACTGATCGCCGTGGAATCCGGCGGAAACGACCTGGCTCGGGGCCGGCACGGCGAACTCGGTGCTCTCCAGGTGCGACGCTGTGTCGTCACGGACGTCAACCGAGTCGTCGGGGGAAATTACCGATGGGCTGACATGACCAACCGAGTCGTTGCCACGAAGGTGGCTGATATTTACCTGACCCACTGGTCGAAGCGTATCGGCCGGCCGGCGACTGACAGGGACCTTGCACTGATCTGGCATCACGGACCGAACGGGTGGAAACGCCCGGGCGGGGTGTACTGGAAGCGAGTGCATGACCGAGTCGTCGCAGCGAAATGACACGGAGCACGGTGGCCGGCGTGTCCGACCACCCTCTCCGCGCCAGTAACGCGGGAACAGATTATGGAAAACGAAACACCAGTTGAACCAACCGAGGTGCAGATTGCAGCCTCGAAACTCGGCCGTCGCGGCCGTGGCAAACCGAAGACCATCACTGATGAAGATCGCCAGCGGCGTTCCGACCAGATGAAGGAGATCAACGAGAAGCGCCGCACCGTGCGGGTGCAGGGCGTGGTCGTGAATTCGCCGGGCGGCAACACGCAGGTCAACCAGATCGTGAAGACCATCCAGCCTGTCACCGACCCCCGAGTCGTCGCCGCTGTTGGCCGCACCGTCCGTGCTCAAGGGAGGATCGTGCAATGAATCGCAAAGTAACCATCGTGATCGAGGACGCTGAAGGTGGATTCAGCCTGTTGATTAACTCCGAACCGCCGCTGCCCACCGATGGCACCGTGCCTGAGCCGTCTGCCGCGTTGATCGCCGGCATGGTAGCTCGGCGTGCGATCGAGGAGTTGGTGCAATCGCAAAGCAAACCCGATGACAAAGACTGACCTGATCCATGCGCTAGCCGAGGAGTGTGGTCTGCTGGTGCCTCACGCCCGGCAGATTGTCGATCGGATGTTCGACCTGATGATGGACGCAACATTGGCAGGTGGGTTTGAGGTACGCGGATTCGGCGTGCTGGAGACCCGAATGACCAAGCCGATGATCGGACGGAACCCGCTGAAGCCCGATGTCGAGATCGCGATTCCGCCCCGGCCGAAGGTCGTGTTCCGTCCGTCAAAGGAGTTTCGCGATCGGGCAATCAAAACACTTGCGGTTGGGGGTCGTAAGAAGTAGGATACCACCGCTTGTAGTGCTGTTCATAGTTGTCTAGCCCCCTAGGATTGAGAGGTCCTAGGGGGTTTTTATTTGGGCTCCCTCCCCCGGCGTCCAGACCGAGAGAGGGATAGGCCGATACCAAGCCGATGGATGGGAAAAACTAAGAAACCATCCCGACCACGTCGGTTACCCGAAGTTGGCTGATAGCACGCCTGGAATCCTGCGGAGATTCTCCAGGAGCGCGTCAGGATCCTGCGAGTTGGATACGCAGATTCCAATGAGATCCTTGCGAGCGCGCTCGCTGAGGTCCTTGGTGTCGATCACGACAACCCGGTTACCGGAGAGAGCGATCCGATGGATGCCGGTGGATTGCTTCGATGATGCGGGCGTCTTCACGGGTCATGGCGATGTAGCGCTTCGAGACCTGCTGACAGGTCCAGCATGGATCTGGGTGACAGCCGCAGGCGATGCGTTCATGCAGCTGGTGGGCTATCGCTTTGAATCTGGAGAGTTCGTCGTTTGCGGCATTGGGTTCCATGGTTGTGACGGTAGCGTTGGATGGTTGCGTAAGAGACATCAAGGATATGTGCTAGCTCGACATCGGTCACGTGCGGTGGCGCGCCTCTGATTGCCAGTTGCTTCTCGATTGGGATGCGCGGCCGGCCTAATGGTTTGATGAGGCCGAGGAGTTTTTTGATGCGGTGTATGAGGTTCATTCGCAGCTGTAGATTTCGGTTGTGGTTTTGAGATCCGTTGGCCACTCGGGCGCACAGAAAGAGTAGTCGTGGAACAGGACCTTGTCGGTCGGCTGGATCGTGAGCCGGCCGTTGTCCAGTTGGATGAAGCAGAACTCCTTGGCCTGTTCGGGATACCGAGAGAAGCCGTCGTCGATGGGCGCGGCGGTGAAGAGGTACTGGCCTTTGCGAAGCAGGCTACCAGCCTTCGCCTCGGCGGTGACGCCGCGCAGATAGGTGTACTCGATCGTCGAGAACTCCCGGCCGTAGCAGTCCCAGCGTTGAGCGTGCTCGATGCGCCAGTCAGGCTCTGGGTTCTCATGGAATGCTAGCGCGTGCGGTGGCACAGCCCGGTAGATCGCGCCGCATTCCAGCATGACCGTGCAGCCCCAGGCACGTCCAGGGATCGAGACCAAGCCGAACCAGACGCAGGGTTTGAACCCGTGCTCATTACTTATGAACGAGGCATCGACCCAGCAGTACTGGTGTGCTGGCAGCTGGCCTGATTGGGAGTAGGTCATGGAGTGGGTTTCGTGTAGAGGTAGATGCCGGTTTCCAGAAGCCGGTGAATCAGATAGCCTTGGTAGCTGAGGACCCATGCTGCCGGCGTCGGCTTGCGGTGGATCATTCCAACGGTCACGGCTTTCTTCGCTTGGGCGGCTTGGTAGAGTTCTGCGAGAGTGTTGAGTCGGGTCGGTGGAATAGGTGGGTTCTTCGGCATGAGATGCAGGTCACTTTGGATTTATCTTCGGTGAGGTTTGGCAGGGATCGTCCGCACGCGCTGCGCAGGTAGCCGTAATAGTGGGTGGTCATGCTGGCTGGATGATGAAATCGAAGTTGGCCTTCCATGTTTCACCCAACCTGTTGTAGGTATCGGCCTTTATCTTCCAGCTGCGCGGATCCCGGGTGGCGCCGGTGTGACGGCATTTGATCCGGACGTCGATGTCTTGGATGGCTACGTTACGCAAACGGTGGTCTGGTGGGAGTTCGTGCAGGTGCTTGGTCATTCCTCGACCTTCCTCTTGATCTCAGCCAGGACAGCCTCCAGCACATCGGCCCGGTGCTCGACGGCGTAGAGCATTCGCTCGATGTTGCGGCAGACTTCAGCCGGCGCCACCTGGTTCGCCGGGTGTTTGTCTCCCGGTATCAATGGCCAGCAAACGGCGTCTGTCATGGGTGTGTCGGTTCTCATGGTATCTCGCTTAGTTCTTTGATGATCGTGTTCCGCTCGCGTCCCTTTGCTCGCACGATGAGTTGAAGCAGTGTGATAGGGTCCACCGTGGAAACGTGCTGCCAATATGGTCTGGCTGCGTCGAGTTCCCGTGCGCGGTCGATGTCCACCACAAGCACTTCGCTGGTCATCTTGTGCTTGTAGACGAACGCGACTGAGAGGTCTGGTGAGATGCTCACGGCTTTGCCCCCTTCTTGGCCTGTTTCCATTCACGCAAAGCGGAATCGACATCCATGCCACCCATGTGGCTTCTGTTGAACATCATCCAAACCAGAATGCTGTCCCCAGCGTCCTCGATTCGTTCAATGCGCTTCTTCAACGCTTCGTTCTCTGCTCGCAGTTTGTCGCGTTCCTCAAATAGGTCGACGACCAGCTTGTTGTTGAAGTCACTCACGGCTTGGCCTCCTTGGCCTGTCTCCAGTTGATTCGCACCGTGACTGGTGTTTCTCGGCCTAGCCATGAGTCCAAGTCGTCTCCAGCCTTCTTTAGCTTCTTGATCCGGTCCTGCAGGTACTCGACCAGCTCCTTCAGCTCGTTCACATCGGATTGAAGCTCGCGGATCTTTGTGGCCTGTGGGTCGATTGTAGTCACCGTATTCGACGTTGGTATTGTGTAGTCGCTCATTTGCACTCCTTCCATTTGAACTGATTTTTACCCGCGCAATCGACCACCCACTCAGCATGGCCTTTCCTTACGGCTTCTTCGCGCATCATGCTCTTGCCAAGCTGATCGCCCCACAGGATGGCTAAGGACAGAAAACAACCGGCTACAAGTCCGTACATGCATTGTTCTAAAAGTGAAATTCTACTCACGGCTTGGCCTCCTGCTCACGCCACAACAACAGATCCGCTCGCATGGCATCGTTCTCCTGCTCTAGTTGGGCGATGCGCATATGCTGCTCCGCTAGTCGCTCCGCTGCTTCAGCGACTGCCGCGTTGGCCGCGCCATCGTCGGATTGAATATCCTGAGACAACATCCGCATGGCTGCGATCAGTGTTTCGGTTGAGGTTTTCACAGCTTGGCCTCCTTGGCTTTGTACCATTGCTTGATTGCTTCGTATTCTTCATCGTCGTTATTTGCGTTCAGTATCACATCCCCCGCCTCCTCCAGCCGCTTGATGCGCTGATGCTGCTCCTCCGCTCCTTCGTAGAGGTGCGCTACTTTCGCAGTCAGTCTCAAGTTCTCCTCCTCAAGCAGTTGCTGCTGCCGGATGATTTGATTGGCTGCGTTGAGTTCGCGTTCTAGTTCTCTAGCATGATTGACCCATCGCTGTGGGCAGTTGCCCTGATGAACGAATCCGTAAGCGTCCAGAATTTCAGTCAGACAGCCGTCCGTTCTTGGTGTGTCGCTCATTTCTCCTCCTCCACGACGCCACACGGCAACCACGTTTTACCGCCGTCGGTGCTGTGTTCACGTTCCTCAAGCCATAGCTCTCTGTCAGCTTGTCCGGATACCCATCCAAGAAGATGCCGATCATATGGAGCTTTCTTGAACCGTATCCACGCACCAAGCGGAACCTCATCCGCAGTCCATGGGCGGAGCGTCTGCTTGATGCGGTAGTCGTAGCTGTCAAAGTCCCACCACGGCGCGTCTGTATCGCACCAATCTGGCTTCAACACGCTTCTTGAATCGCACTTCTTTATGCGATGCTGGATTTCGTATCCATCCACATACGCATCCATGATGCGGATGGCTTCTTTGGTTTGTTCTCGTGTCATTTCGATTCCTCGATAGCTTGATGGATGACGGAGAATTCCTTGGCGAAGATCGTATCGCGGATGGCTGTGGCGATGTCGCGATGCTCCTTTTGAGTGCCTTTGGCGCACCGCTGGTCAAAGTAGTGAATCCATGAGCGGATGTTGCCGGTCATGTACAACGTCGTCTGCGTACAGAGTGGTAGAACCATGCGCGCTGTCTCGCGGCTAACGCCCTCGTTCAGCAGCGTACGATAGGTTCTGAACGCCAGATCGACTGACTTGGCAACAACCTCATTGGCCCACTCCTGAGGAAATGTTTCACCGCTTCCTTGGCGATTGGCTCGGTCCTGCGTACGAAGCTCGACCGGCTCCGCTGCGTCGCTCGGCGCATAACGCTGGCTGAACTCCTGAAAGCAGAAACTGCGATGGCGCAGGATCTGGGCGGAGATGGCGCGGCTGGTCTGGATTTCAACGGTCATGCTCGCTTGTTCGAAGATGCTCCAATGGCCGTGCTTGATGCAGTAGGCCAATAGCTTCGGTGCGGTGAGAAGGCTCATCTGGTTCGACGGATTGCTGACCCTCGCGGCGAACGTGATGAAATCGGAGGCGGTCATTGTTCCGTCGCCGATGGTTGGTTTTGTGATGGCTACAAGTCTGACTTTCATGGATACGATTTTGAATTCTCTGGTTTGCTGATTGAGCGTTATTTAGGGAATACGCTCCCCTCCACGAAATGTCCGCGCTGATTAGAACGGCTTCTCCTCAGGGGCGGCGGGAGCGAGCGGCTTCATCGCCTTGAGGCGGAGAGTCTTCTTCTTCTCGCCGTTGAATTCGTACTCCTCGAAGCGGGTGACGATGCCAAGCTGAAGACCGATCATGGCCTTGAGGAAATTGGCAAAGCTGCCTTTGGTTCCAAGGAAATCGACCTCAGTGCCATCGGGAACGTTGTGGTTCGTGGCGGCAACCAACTGATTCACGCGGAACCAAGTGTTTTCCTGATTGATGAAGCGGTCGGTGATGCTCGCACCTTCGTCGGTTGCGAAGGTAACCTTGCAGACCTCGCGGCCTTTAACATCGAGGTTTTCTTCGACCTTCATCACGGTGACAGTGTACTCGCCTTCAGCGTTGATGTAATTGCTTCCGGCGTCCTTACGATTGACTTTGAACATAATTGTTAGGTTTCGATTTTGGTTTAGGTTTCCGATTTATTCAGCACCCATTTTGGGCATGAAAGTGTGATGGTTGTCGTTGGGTAGGCTGGCCAACTGTCCAGTGCGCGGCACTCATGCAGCGTCGAGATTGCTTTGCGGCGCATGTTCTCACCGGCCTGAAGCCATTCGGCGTCCAGCTTGTAGATGCCGACCGCGTACGGTGCCTTACGCTCGACCGCCACGAAGATGAAGTTCTCCGCGCCGGTCATGGCAAGGTAATGCGCCGCCTGCATGTGATAGGCAAACGTGCCGATGGTTCGGCTGAACGCTTCTGGCGATGCGTCGTCGGTCGTCTTAACATCGACCAGGGTATGATCCTCGACCCACATGTCGGGCCGTGCTTTAAGAGGTAGGCCAGTCTGTTCGTCCTCAGCAAAGACCGATGCTTCGATCTTGTTGTCGAGATGCGTGATGTCCCAGAACGGATGGCGGCGGACAGAGTTGGCGACGCCCTGCACATCGATGTCCTCAGCATGGGTCAGATGGATGCGAGACTTGTGCATCTCCTTCCACGCCTTGCCTTCCTTGGTACGACCGTCGATATCCGGCGGGATGACGGCGACAACCTGCGAATAGAGATGCGGCTCCAGAACAGCGGTATGAATCGCCGTCCCCATCTGCATCGCTTTGCTCGGCTCCTGATGCTCCTCCAGCGCGGCGCGGTAGTGAGCCGGTGACTTGAGGATCTTGGACATCATGCTTTTGGAGAGAGCATCAATGGCGTGATACTTCTCGGCTGGCATGTCGAAATTAACGTGGCGGTTTAGAATACTCATTCGGTCGGAGGGTTGGCGAACGCCTTGGCCTTGGAGATGAAACCGTCCGCATCGGCGATAATCATGTTGGCCACCTTGGTGCTGACATCGCGGAAGTTCTGGTCGGGCTTGATGAGGTTCTTGCTGATGAGGAACGCATTGGCCGCTTCGGAATGTGGCTCAAGAATCTGCTCCAGCTTCTCAACGAGCGAGAAGGTCGATTCCGGCGTCACATTGACCGTCTGGCGCGTCGGCACGGTCGGAGCGGGTGCTGACGGCGTGGCGGAGAAATCGGCCACCTCCTCGGGACTGTACCGGCCTTGCGTGATGCGCGGATCGAGCATCCGAGTCGCTTTGCTGATGAGGCGCGCACGGAGCATCTCAGCGGGGAACTTCGCCCAGCCGCTACCGGGTTTGGCCGGAAGAAGACCAGCTTGCTTCGCATCGTCCGATGTGAAGGACACGCGCACCTTCTTTGCGTTCTTGCTGAAATCGGCAATCGCGGCCTGACCGTCGAACTGAATCCAGTCGATGTCCCATCCGGCGTCCATCAGACCGGCGAGCATCGACTCGCTCTTCATCGTGATGTTACCATTGATGAGGTGATTGCTCTTCTTCCAGCTCAATGGCGTCTGCTTGCTGGCGATGCACTCCAAAGCGAGGACGTATCCCTGCTCTGGCTTTGTCGCTCCGAACATGCCGGAGTGTGCTATCCAGTCGCCAAGCTGCTTGACCGAATCAAGCGAGGTGCATGCTTGGGAATAGAATTCGCTATCAGGCTGCGGGGCTAGGGGCTGCGTCGGTTGAGACGGTACTGCTACCGTCAGTGTGGCTGCTTGGTTGCTGCTCATTGGTTGTATTCTCTGTCTGCTGTTTTTGTTTGCGCTGGTACGGGTTCACGGCTCCGGTCATTGCTCGACTCTCAAGAATCGCGGCGATGTCGGCTTCCGTGAACAAAATGCGTCGGCCAATTCTTCGGTGCTGGATGCCGTCGTGACGAACAATGCGACGGAGGGTTTCCGTGCAAATCTGGAGCATCGCTGCTGTGTCTTTGGCGGTGTAGACTTTCATCGATCAGGTGTTCAGTGGGCTGAGACTGCGGCCTGTCGGAAGCTCTCCTTCCGCTCTAGTCCAGATCGAATTGAGAGGGCCGCAACCGGATGTTGAATCAGGGAATCCAATAAAACCCCGTCGCGAGTTCTCCTCGCGCGCTAGTTCCGATTGCAGAAAATTGGTCATTGTTGCGGACGTAGTGTTGCAGTTGTCTGAAGTAGAGTCAATGGCGAAGTGAAAGTTTTTTTCAGCTCCATGCTGCGGCGATGTTTGCGGCTAGTTGGGACGACGGATCGTCGCGCTTTTTCAAGCCTTCGCATGCCGCCTTTTGCGCTGCCCTGATCCGCTCTTTCTCCTCCTCATCGTGGCTCAAAAGCACGTTCTCCATCTTGCGTCGCTCCAGATACTCCTCCTCGGTTTCATCGTCCTCATCGTCATCCTCGACAACCGATTCCTTCAGGTTGGCCAACTGCTTGGACAGTCTTTTGATTTCTCGCGTCGCCTTGCGGAGTTCGGCGTCCATCGCGATGACTCGACGCTCCAAGGCGCGATGCTCGGCCAGAATCATCTGATGCGAGCTTTCATCCTTCGGCGGCATCCAATCGCATCCCTTCCAGACGCGATGAACCTTGTCGAAAACCAAGACCCTCGACCGGGGATTTCTCATGCTGTTGAAGGCGGCAACCGCACGGCCAACCTCCCAGCCCGTGTTCTCCATGATGTAGGCCACAATCTGCGAGCGGTTCGGGTCGATGTCGTGATGCAGGGGCGGCATCAATCTGAACATGCTGCGGTGTGTTGCTCCGTTTTCCAGATAACTCATACTGCAAAGAAAGTGAAATGAAGACTACGCACGGTCAACTGAGAATTTGATGCGACACATTTCTCCATCAGAAAGTTAGCTTAAATTTGTAGCTATTCATCTGAAAGATAAACATTACCCCCTTATAAACAAGGGGGGTAAATTCGGAAACGGCTCCTCGGGGCGGCTGTGTGCGCCGCCCGAGCCGTTCCGAATATTGGGGAAGAGATGCGTTTCCATCGCTCAATCGCTCGGTTCGAATGCTCGCCAAACGCTCTAAACGCCTCATTGGCGCGTTTTGATGGCGCGGGTGCGTGTTGGTGGCGGATGCGGTGTTTTCGATGCTAGAATCGAATCGTTCAAAAGTCATGGTTTTGGATGCGCTGGATGCGGTGCTGGTGGCCTACCTCTCATCGGATAAAAAGTTATCCGGCGGATTTTGGATTTTCGATGCGGACGATGAAGACGGGGGTTAGTTCGCCGACATAGGCTCCGGCCTGATTGAACTCATGGTACTCGACCGCCTCCTCGTAGGTCATGCCGTGGCTTTGAAGCTGGGCGATGACCTTCTCATAGTCGTAGGCGACGACCGGCTCGCCGCCGAAGCTATGGCATATCCCAATGATGCAGTCATCGAAGCCGTCCATGAGCAGAAGCTCATCATCGATGTCGGCCAGAAGTTCTCGGATTGTTCTCATGGGTTATTTTTGGTCCGCTCCGGTATCGGATAGATGTCGTAGTCCTCGCTCATCTCGACCGGGACGACCCGAATGCGGCCCTGCGTGTATTCGCCGGGATTGAGTTCCTTCGCCGCTTGCTCCGCCTCCTTGCGGCTTGCGTATTCGATTGTTTGAAAGCTGACGACGCGCTGCTTCAGGTCTGACCAGCCTATCGCGCCGGATATCTGCACCTTGAAGGCTGGCGGTGCGAAGAGATTGCGCTTGGGGCTGATCATGGATAGATGCCTCCGTTGCGGAAGAGCGAGATAAGATCGACCGCATCGTCGATCATCTCCTCCCGTCGCGAGCGGCCCTCGTCGTTGGAGTCCTTGAACATCCGCGCGTAGAAAAGGGAGTCTTCAAGAATGCTCGCAATTTTCGACGCGGCCATCAGTCGATAGCCAAGCTCGCGCGCGAGAATGTCGCTTGGCAACGCGGATTCGTTTTTAACCTCTGGCAGGAGCATTATCAGCTCTCCAAGCGACAGATTGCGCGCCTCCAGTTCTGCGGTTGTCATAGTCAGGGTAGCTTCTCGTCGTTCGGATTGCCTTCGAATGCTGGAGCGATTCTATCCCCTGCCTCGCGTTCGATAATCAGCTCAAGAATCTGCTCGCCGTTGGCCGCGACGATGGAGCAAATATGCTTCTCCTCGTCGTAGATTGAGAGCGGCGTCGCCTGATGCTCCTGTATCTCGCCATTGATGACCGCATTGAACAGGTCGATGATCGTTTGGGCGTTCTGTTTGCTCTGAATGGTTAGTTTCATTTGATGGCTATTGATTGCTGGTTCCGCTGGTTTTCTATCTTGGAAAGCTCGCGCATGACCCGCTTGGCATAGGCGCGCGTGGAAGCCTTTCTAAGACCTTTTGGCCCACCTTGCCAGAGCCGAGCGAGACTTTCGTCGCTGAGGTTGCGTCCGTAGTGCGCGAGGTATCTGGTAGCTATGTCGATGGAGACTTGGCGATTCGTTACCTGCTGGTGCGCGTAGGACGTTCCCATGATCCGGTTTACGTCGCGCACAAGGATTGCCTTAATCTGAAGCGCGCCAAGCTCGCCATGACGGCCTTTAGCTTGGTCGTTGCCGCCGGATTCGACCGCGATGAGTGCGGAGAGGAGAAGGGGGTGCATGGTTAGTTTCCTTTCGCCTTGGCGATTATTTCCCGCGCGTAGTCTAGGTCTTCGTCGTCGGCCATTGGGTGGGTGAGACGTTCGAGAGCAAGGAGCATTTGAGGGGCTGCGGCAATGATGCGTGCGTTTGCCAGTTTCTCAGGCTCCGGCGTTTCCGCGTTCGCGTGGTGGTTGGTTGCCCAGCAAATCAGCGCGTCGCCAGCGCGGACGTTAGGGCCGGTTTGACGCCAAGGGCCGGGGGTAAATGGGGTTGTTTTCATGCGTAGATATTCTCGGTTTCGGGGACGCTCGCGGGGACGATGCGCGTAGACTCTAGGAATTCGGACAGTTCGCTAAACTCCTCGCGCGCGGCATCCGCAAGTTCGCGCGTAGGAAAGAAACAGGTTTCGTACGGTCCGCCGTCGATTGATTCGCGAAGGTCAGACCATCCGTTTGGGGTTTCTAGTTGGATTTTGTAGCGCATGGGTTTCAGGCGTGGGGAGTGGTGAGCATAATGACGCGCCAATCTACCGAATGAATATCGGGGGTTGCGTCGGACCATCCCTGCATTTCAGTCCGGCCATCGTCGTGGATTGCTTCAGAATCCGCACCGGATGCGCCGGACTCCTGATGCCACCAGCGGCGGATGTCGCGCACATAATCAGCCGCAACATGGTGCGGACCGACATGGATGGTGATTTGGGTTTCTCCGGATTTCAGACGGTCGATGATATGGTTTTGCATGGGTTTTCTCACGCGTTGACGGTTTCGTATTTGAAGGTTTCGGCGAACAAATGCCCCTCGCGCGCGCCGGATTCGAGTCCGCCAAGTTCGCAACGCTCCGCTTCCGTTGCGCTTAATTGCCGCGCGTAGGCATTCCAATGTCCGCGCGCGTCGCAATGCGGGATGCCGCAGGATTTGTGGAGAGTCTGCGCGAAGGCATGGAAAAAATCGTCGCGAATGGATTCGACAACATGGTCCGAATCGATGGCGCGGAGGAGTTCCGCGTCCATGAGGGAAAGGCGCATTTGCGGTAGAATACATTCGACAACAAAGTCCCGCGCATCGGCCCAGACTTGCTGGAATGCGTTGGTGACAATGAGGAGGGAATCGTCCTCGAAAAGATAGTATCGCGAGGCATCGGCGGACGAGTCCGCGCGGAAACATTCGCGTACCTGAACGTCGGCGCACCATGTTAGGTAGGATTGAAGTTCACTGCGGTCATCGTCGGACAGGACACTGTCTGGGGATGCGTAGGATTTCCAGAGGTACACCTGCGCGGACTGCGGGAGGTTGTCAGGATCGAATGCGCGGAGGACGGAATCGCGCGCGATAATGCGTTGAAGGATGGGGACAAGTTTTGGATTCATGATGCGGGATTGGTTGGGGATAGGTGGCCTACCCTTTCGCGTCACACTTTCGCATGGCGCGCGGAGGATGGGCCGGACTATTCAGTCCAGACTGTCCCAAAGGGGTTGCAAGGTTGTCTGGCCTGAATAGTGGACCGTGTAGCGCGGAGGATTAGCAACGCCAGTCTCGCGCCAAAGGTCTAATTGCTGGCGCGCGTAGGATATCGCGTCGTCGTGAGTCTTTGCCCAATGCACAAGCTGAGGCTTCGATCCGCTCGCAAGCGAGGTTTGCATGACGTAGTAATTCATGGATGCGCGGGGAAAGGAATTTCAGTTGAACCAACGTGAGGCAATGCCGCGTCCGAACGTCTCGCGAGCGAATTTCCGAACGTCCGGCGTCACGTTGTCCCGATAGAAACGCCAAATGACGTTCGAAAGCGTTCGGCAGACTGCGGCGCGATATTCGGTGGGGAAATATTGTCCCGTGCAATAGTCCAACTCCCCGCGCGCGGAATCGAATGTCAGACGGCCCGTTTCCAATTCGCGCATGAGGAATTCAACGGGTATGGACGAATTCTCAACAAACGACAGAAGCGCGCGCGCGTCGCGTCCATGCTGGAGAATGCGGTTTCTGTCTGAACGCAAGGCGTCCATTCCGGCATTGTCGCGCCAGTCGGACGCATAATTGCGCCAGTCTAAACTGGAGCGTTGCGCGGCGAATGCGCGCAGCTTGGCGCAGATTTCGGATTTTGTGATGGTGGATTGAGCGGTCATGGATTGGTTTTCTTGGATTCGGGAATCGGGATTGATTCGCCGCCGGAGGCTACGCTTTCGCGTAGCGTCTCGCGGGGAATCAGGCCAACAGTTCCGAAGCGTACCCGTTGAAGTAGCGTCCGCGCGCAACGGCCAGCAATTCGGAAAAGCTGCCGAATTCAAACTGGCTCCAGTGGCGGCGCAGATAGGCGATACGCTCGCGGGTATTAAAGCATTTCGCCCAGACTCTTTGCGCTTCCTCTTCCTCGCGCGCGCTCCAATCTTCCTCGTTTAAGACAGGGTAACGTTCCAGTCTCGCGGCCAGATTATCTGCGACACGCAAGGCCGATTCGTTGCTTTCGTGAATCGCCACCCATTCGACCCATCCGCAAAGGAAGTGCCTTTCGCGTACAATCTGCGGGGAAGATTCGTCGGCATTCGGAACGTCGGCCAAATGCGCGCGCAAGGCTTCCCATTGCTGGTCAAAATTGGATTCCGTGAGAATGTCGGAATCGCGATTGCGCGAGACGGGCGCGACAAAATAGCCTTCCCATTGCGCGCCGACGTAGTGGCGGGGGAGAGTCCAACGGTGGATGTTTTCTGGAGTGTATGTCATGGGATTTAATTGATTCGGGCTTGATTGCCCGCCGGATTCTCAGACTTGCGCCGGAGAATCTCGCGGGGAATCAGAACTTTTCGATTCGATGAAGCGCGCTTTCAATGTCGCGCTTTAAACTCTGGCGGATTGAATCGGCAAAACGACATGCCGTCTCGCGAGTCTTTTCGGCGTCCGATTTTGCGCGCGCTTCAATTTCTTGGGCTTCGATTTTGGATTGCGCGACGATTTTGTCGGCATGGATGCGCGCCTCATGGATTGAGAACGCGTAGGCTTCCGGCGGATAATCGCTGGCAAGCGCGCTTTCGATGGATGGCAGTTGGTCGAAAAGCCAAGAGCCGCAGTAAGAGTCTTTGCCTAGCTTGGCAATGGCGTCGCGGAGGATTTGGATTTCTTCGGATTTTGTCATGGGATTTTGGGATTGATTGGATTTTGACTGCTGAATTCTGCCCACCGTCGCCGATGGGCAGCGATTCGGCATTCAAGCCAATTCAGCGTAAGAATAGGACTTTAGATCGTTGCGGATTGAATCGGAAGTCCCCGCTTCGAAGGCTTCCCAAAGCGATTCGGAATCCTCGCTTTCGTTGAATTCATGGGCGATGAATTCGAAGGGGGAATATTCGCGGGAATTGGATTCGGCGGCGAAGCAAAGCAATTCGTGATATTCAGCGATATTTTCCGGCGTGACGATTTCCAAGCCAACCCAATCAATGCATCGATTCATCCGCTCTCCAATTTTTGGGACATTATGGCATGCGATGCCGTGGCCGTGATTCCAGCCTAGGCGATAGGCACGTTCCAAGTCGGCGGATTGGTAGGCGGCGGGGATTGATTGCGGATAATTCATGGGATTTTGGATTGAGGTTTAGAATTGAGAACGGAAGAAAACGAAGAAAAAGGCGTAGCCCAAGGCAACGTAGGCAATGGCAATGGCAAGGAAGGAGAGGAGTTTTTGAAGCGCGGATTTCATTGGTGAGGACAGACTAGGGTGGAGGGTGGAAAGAGTCAAAGAAAAAGTTTGAAAAAGTTTTGATTGAATGGAAAACGAGGGAAAACCTTAGGAAAACGAGGGAATTTCGCGCTTGTCGTCAGCCTGTCGTCAGCGCGCTTGTCGGGCCGTCGGGCCGTCTGTACGTTCCCGACAGATGAAATTGACGGATGACCAGTGGAAAACGGCGCGCGGCCTGTACCTTGCCGGAAGCGACTGGGGAACGATTGCAGACAAACTAGGTGCAAAGAAAGCGACGTTGCAAAAACGAGCAGAAAGGGAAGGGTTGACGAAGTTAAGGCGGGAGGCGAAATCGATTTCTCTTTCAGAAATTTCTGTAAAGACAGAAAAGAGTCTTGAAGCGTTGTCTGCAATCGTTCGAAGCAAACTAGCGGCCGACGCTGCCTCTACGCTTGAAAGGATCGAAGGTTATGACTTGGAAGGATTGAAGGATGAAGCGACTAGGGAAACGATCCTTGCAAGTGTCGCGAAACGTAGCGCGCTGACATTCGGTTGGAGCGAAACGGGAGAGCAAGCCAGCGTTTCAATCAATTTACTCGGATCGATGCCGGATCGAAGTCCGGTTGAAGTCGTCGTGAGTGAAGCCGAAACGAAGTAAACATAACACATCTTGTACATCATTCGTTAACTTATGGGTGAGATTAGATTAGCTAATGGACGGAAAAGGATTGTTTTCCTATGGGATAAGTAGAGATTGGCGACGACTGGGGCGGCCCCCTTCGGGGGTGGGCTTCGTTTACGATACCCCCCTCAAAAATTTTCCACCTTTTTGACCATGCTAAACAAAATCAAAATAGGTCAAAAAGTATTTCTATCCACAGCAGAGCAGAAGCTGGCCCATTTCGTCGCTAAGAATCGAAACGGCAGTAATCGCCATTTCAATGTCACGAATCTGAAGATCAGCGCGGAAGATCCGCATACGGTCGATCTTGAGGGTATTGCTGGCGAGCTTGCTTTCTGTCGCCTGTTCAATGTGTATCCTGACATTGATACCGACCGTGAGCCTCCGCATCCGCTCTACGACGCGGTTATCCCGCCTCCGCCGGGATTCCGCATCGATGTCAAAACGACCAAGTACGACAATGGAAAGCTACTGGTCGATGCGCGTAAGGGCGTGAAGACCGAGGCTGTTGATTACTACGTTCTGATGACCGGAACTTTCCCCGGCCCATACACATTCAGAGGATTCATCGCTCGCGAGCATATCATCCAGCCTCACAAACTTGGCCTACTCAAGGGTTACAGCTCGTACATGGCGGAGCAGTCGGAGCTGACCGACGAGATAATTGCCAATCCTTCGGATTGCCAATCGACCGATTTATTCTGATTGACTTATTAGCCATTCTTATGCGTCAGTCCGCGCATCGACCTTAAGAGTTGCATTCAACTGGTCATTGAATGCGCCTGTCTAAGCGGCAATGACGCTCCGCAAATGGAAGGTCGGCCAATCAGCCGTCGTGTGATGGATAGGATGGCCTACCGTAATGCAGATAACGTCGGTTTAACATATTTCCTAACATGGCTTGTCCTAATGTCTTTAACGCCTTCGCGGTGGCTACTGAGTCGCTCGCGCAGGACGTCTACAAACGCGCCTCGTATCGCTCGATGTGGCTCAACATGATTGAGCGCGGCGAGTATCCTCAGGGTACGGGTCTGACCCAGACCTCGTTCACCACGACCTCCATCGAGCCGACTGCGGCTGAGGAGTGGTCGGCTATCACCCTCGCCTCCGGCAACCCCGGCAGCAATGGTGGTGCTTGCGATGTCACCTACAATGACGTTCCGGTCGGCTATGATGCCGTCACCTGGAGTCCTGAGCGTTTCGCCCTCAAGGGTCCGCTCCTCTGTAAGGATGACCTGACCTTCGACCATCGCGTCGAGGCGTTCCTGCGCGTGTATTTGGAGAAGCTCTCCATCCGCGCGCAGCGTTCTTGGGAGACTCGCTACCAGAACATCTTCGCCAAGTACGCCATCAAGGCCGTGGCCGACTCGTCCTTCACTCAGGTGGAGACGATTCCCGCTGGTGTGAATGAGCTGCCTTGGATTCAGACTGGTTCGGTTGGTCAGGCTTTGAACCAGTCCACCTCGGAGCTGACTCAGGAAATGCTCGATGTGGCTGCTGCCACCCTGATCCGCAATGGTGCCACCAACCCCGACAGCTCTGGCTTCATCAGCTATTCGAGCGACGGCCCGGTGTTCCCGCTGTACATTGGTCTGGAGGCCAGCCAGCGCATCGCTCAGAACAACCCTGGATTCCGCGACGATCTGCGCTACGCCGACATGGGCAGTGGCACTGGCGCGGAGCTGCTCAAGCGCATTGGTGCCAATCGGGTCATCAAGAACTTCCGGCATGTGCCGAATCTGTTCCCGCCCCGCTTCACCTATGCTGGCGGCAAGTACACGCTGGTTCAACCGTTCACCAGCTCCGCCGGTACCGGCAAAGGCACGGTGTTCAGCGTCAATCCGAGCTGGACGACCGCCCCGTACGAAGGTGCCTTCATCGTCACCCCGTATGTGTTCAAGAGCCACATTGTTCGCCCTGTGAACCGTGTTGGTGACTTGAGCTGGATGCCGACCAACTACATGGGCGAGTGGCAGTGGGTGACTGGTGCCTACAAGCTGAACACCGATTGCGCCGATCCTCTCGACAAGAAGGGTCAGCACTACGCCGAGTTCATTCACGCGCCGGAGCCGATCTTCACCAATCAAGGTATGACGATCATCTTCCGCCGCTGCACTGGCGCGCTGACTCAGATCATCTGCTCCTAATCGGATCAGCTAATCCTACGCTACGAAAGAATCCGCGAGTCGAAAGGCTTGCGGGTTTTTTCTTTTCCACTACCGTCGCCCCGGTTGATTGACTCATAGGTTGTATGTCTGTAGCAGCCTCGTTGCGAGGTAGCCCCTTATCGGCCCGAAAGGCTGGTAGGGGGTTTTTCGCGTCGCATTAGCCTTGACAGTATGCGCGACAATCTGATGCTTCCGTCATGCCGAGTTTTACTCTCCCCGAAGGCGTTGAAATCCCCGAGAATCTGAAGGAAGGCGAGGCGTTCCAGACGATGGCGACTATCGTTCTCGGTAAGAACGGCAAAGCTGAGTTCATCGAGATTGATGGCGTGGCCATTCCCGGCTACGAGAAGAAGTCGAAGGGCAAGAAGCTGGCCGAGCGTGGCTATGAGGAGGAGGGCGAGGGTGAGGAGATGGAATCTGAGGGTGGCGGCGCGCGCGAGGGTTTCATCGCCGAGGTGATGCGTCGCGGCTCCGGTCCGATGGCCTGATAAATTCCAAAGCGTATGTCCGACATTACATGCACTGAAACAGCGACGTTGCTGAGTGAGGTAAGCCCACTTGGATGCCGCTCGCCGTGGGAGCGTGAGATGGCGAAGATTGCGCTTCTCAATCGCATCGCGGACGGAGCCGGTACCGCTGCGGCCAATGCGGCGTCATTTGGAACTGTTCGTTCGGTTACCGTATCGACGACAATCGTTTCGACCGATTACACCATTCTGGCCGACGCAACATCCGGCCCGATCATTGTTTCGCTTCCACCCGCTGCGACGGCCAATGGGAGAATCTTTTGCGTGATTCGGACCAATTCTGGAGGCGCAAACAATGTCACCGTTGATCCGTACGCATCCGAAACGATCAATGGGGCTGCAAACCATGTTCTGACTTCGCAGTACAGCAGGATTGTATTCACCAGCAACGGAACCGCGTGGTTCCTCATTGTGAACCAATAACATGCCTGAAGCATCATCCATAACCTGCACGGAGGCTGCTCAACTTATTGCGGAGGTTTCCGCAAGCGGATGCCGTTCCCCGTGGGAGATGGATCTGCTTGAGCTTGCGCTTTTGAATCGCATATCGGATTCGACTGGAGGATCGGTTGGATTTCCGCTGACGGCTGATCTAACATCGATTACCGCCGATGTGACGACGATTACCGCTGATCAAACCCAATTTTAATAATCGCTTAGGAAACATCTCATACTATGGCACAGCAAACGATTAACGTAGGCGCAGCCCCGAATGACGGAACGGGAACACCGTTGCGTACGGCGTTCCAGTACACAAACAGCAACTTCAGCGAGCTGTACACCGCAACCGGACCGAGCGGCAACAACATCACCGTACCGGGAACCGCCACCATCAGCGGCGACCTGACGGTGGATACCAGCACTCTGAAGGTGGTTTCTGCGAGCGATGTCGTTGGAATCAATACCGCCTCTCCGCTTACCGGAACTGATGCCGGTTTGACGATTGGTGCGATTGGTACTGTAAAAGCCTTAAACATCGGCCTCCAGAACACGTTTGCTCGTTTGCGCGAAAAGGATGCCCTTGATGCGTTTGCAATAACGACAAACATGACCGCATTGAATACACAGGACGATGCTACCAAGTCATCTTGGAAAGCTCGGATGGGATTCGGAAACGGGAATGACAATTTTATAATTTCCCGTTCCGGTGTTGGTAGCACGACGTTTTACGATCTGCTTTCTGTTTCTACTGGTTCGTGCGTCTGGTACGACGGCGCAGGCGGCACTCGGATGACGTTGAATGCCACCGGCTTGGGCGTGGGTGCGAGTCCTCTTTCTGCATCAAAGCTGACGTTGAACGGTGGCACTGGAGACACGTCATCTCAAGATTCGATCTTCTCGTTAATCAGAACATCTTCCAACGGAAATGTTCTTACTGGAAAGGTTGTTCTAGCTCAAAAAACGACCGACTTCGGAAACATTGTTTTCCGAATCAAAACGACCGCTTCGTCTGCGGAAAACCCTGCGTATTACACCAATGCTCTTACAATAGACGGAGAAAATGGCAACGTCGGCATCGGGGTTACGCCGAGTGCGTGGGGAAATCAATATCGCGCTATTCAGATTTTCAACAACAGCGCACTCTACGGAGCTAACTCTTACGGTTATTACGGACTGTTGTTCAATGGATACAATGACAACACCAATATCAAAGCGATAGCTTCTTTGTATGTTGGAGAGTATCGTTATGAGTTGTCCACCGGAGCGCACAAGTGGTTTGGAACCACTGCAAATGCGACGGCTGGAGCTACTGCTACACCAACGCAAGCGATGACGCTCGATGCGAGTGGGCGGTTGTTGGTTGGAACTGCAAATGCTTCAGTCACTTCTGAAACTGGATGTCGCTTGCTGCTTAATAACGGCGCAACTGGTCATTTCACTCTTGCTGTAACAACCAATCAAAGCACTGCCGCAACTTCGTGTTATGACTTTTATTCAACGTCTGCGGCAGCATATCGTTTTTACGTTACGTCAGCCGGTGTAATCAACGCCACAAACACGACCATCTCAGCCATCTCCGATGCTCGGTTGAAGGAGAACGTGCAGGATATCGACGTTGGACTCGGTGCGATTCTCGCGCTGAAACCGCGCAAGTTCGACTGGAAAGCTGGTAAGGGTAAGGATATCAAAGGCGACAGAGGCTTCATCGCTCAGGAGTTTGAGCAGGTGTTTCCTAACCTCATCGACGAGTGGAAAGACCCCGCTCCCGAAGGCGAAGCTCCTTACAAGTCCGTTCGCCAAGACCTCATTCCTGTGCTTGTGAAAGCCATTCAGGAACTCGCCGCCGAAGTCAACGCTCTGAAAAACGCCTAACATGAACATCTCTTGGATCATCGAACGCCTTCTCGTTAAGCCGACCGAAGGCTCCTACACCGATGTCGTCATCACCGCCGACTGGAGGTGCAACGGCTCGCAGGAATCGTACAGCGGAACCTGCTACGGTAGCTGCTCGTTCGCTCCGCCGACTGGCAGCTTCACTCCTTACAATGAACTGACCGAGCAGCAGGTTCTCGACTGGTGCTACGCCAACGGAGTCGATCAAGCGGCCATCGAAGCGAACGTCACCGCGCAGATCGAAGCGCAGATCAACCCTCCGGTTGTGGTGCTGCCGCTGCCGTGGGTGCCGCCCGCTCCGGTTGTTGTTGCCGAGCCTGAGGTTGTTGCCGATGCTCCGACCGTATGATTCACATCGAACTTACGCAGGAGCAGGCCAATAGCCTCCTCCAACTCATCGACATCGCAATCAAAGCCGGTGGCTACCAGAACGCCAAAGTCGGCGTTCCCAT
>Ga0222713_10000094_pt1 | contig 92366 bp, 102 predicted proteins | sample C33_649DmetaG_FD_165061 | JGI IMG/M metagenome (GOLD analysis project Ga0222713, IMG submission 165061) | Estuarine water microbial communities from San Francisco Bay, California, United States - C33_649D | ecosystem: Environmental > Aquatic > Marine > Unclassified | place: USA: California...
TCTAAAAAAAATTTACCACTTGTTGCAATTAAAAGACCCTTGTAATGAACCAAATCTGTAAAAAAATTACGATTTCTGGCAAAGTTCAAGGCGTAGGTTATCGTTATTGGTTACAAAAACTTTGCAAAGAAAATAAAATAAAGGGCTGGGTAAAGAATAAAAAAAATGGAGAAGTAGAAGCTGCTTTCTACGATCTAGAAGATGAAATATTTAAAAATGTTTTATCAAACTGCTTTATGGGACCTGCAAAAGCACAAGTTACAAATATTCTGGTAGAAGATTTGACCGACAGGGTCGTTGCTGATAACTTTGAAATAATAAATTAGAGATCTACTATTTCACTTAAAACGAGAACATTTATTTCATTGATTCGGTCTTGTTTTATGCCTAGTTTGTTCTTCGACAAAATCTAAATATAGTAGGTCAAAAATTTTTAGACCATAAATGATGAATCGGCAAATAATCTCTATCCTGGGGCCTACGAATACTGGCAAGACACATTTGGCGGTCGATCGAATGCTTCAATTTGAAACCGGGGTGATTGGATTTCCTTTGCGATTACTCGCGAGAGAAGTTTATGACAAATGTGTTTCAAAAATAGGTGTGGATCGAGTTGCGCTCATTACTGGTGAAGAAAAAATTATTCCACCTAAAGCTAATTATTATTTATGTACGGTGGAATCTATGCCGCTAGATTTAAATTTTGAATTTATTGCAATTGATGAAATACAAATGTGTGCGGATCCCGAGCGAGGCCATATTTTTACTGATAGGTTATTAAATTATCGTGGCGATAAATTAACTATGTTTTTAGGCGCCGATACAATGAAAAATATAATTTCCAATCTAGTTCCTGAAAGTGAATTTATTTATAGAGAAAGACTTTCTAAATTAATTTTTACAGGACATAAAAAAATATCAAGAATTCAACCTCGTAGCGCAATCGTAGCCTTTTCTGTAGATGAAGTATATGCACTTGCCGAATTTGTCAGACGTCAAAGAGGTGGTGCCGCAATAGTGATGGGATCATTGAGTCCTAAAACTAGAAACTCTCAAGTAGAATTATATCAATCTGGTGATGTTGATTTTTTAGTTGCTACTGATGCAATTGGCATGGGAATTAACATGGACATAGATCATGTAAGCTTTAGCAGTTTAAGAAAATATGATGGAAAAAAAATACGAAGCTTAAGAAATACAGAAATAGGTCAAATTAGTGGTCGAGCCGGAAGATACATTAATAATGGAAGTTTTGGCATAACGGGTAATTGTGAAACCCTTAGTAGCGAACAAATAGAAAAATTAGAAAATCATAAATTTGATAGTGTAATTAATATTTATTGGAGAAATTCAGATTTAAATTTTTCAAGCGTTAGTAAGTTTACTGAAAGCATTAATAAAACTCCACCATACACTAACCTTCTAAGAAATAGAGAATTAATAGATGAAAATATGTTTAAATTTCTTACCTCTGAAAACTCAGAATTAAAATTTAATAATGAACCTAATCATCTTTCTATACTTTGGGAATGTTGCCAAATACCAGATTTTACTAAAAGCTCATATAACGAACATATAGAAATTATCAAAAATGTTTTTCATTTTTTGACTACAGGAAAAGAAAAAATAACTAATGATTGGATGAAAAAACAAGTTAACAATCTTGACAATACTACTGGAAATATTGATGCAATAGCCAACCGAATATCTCATGTGAGAACTTGGTCCTATGTAGCTAATAAACGAAACTGGGTAGAAAATAATGACTTTTGGATAGCAAAAACAAAAGATATTGAGGACAAATTATCTGACAGATTGCATGAAGAATTATCAAAAAGTTTTGTTGATAAGAGAATAAGCATTCTTTCTCGAGGTCTAAAACAAGATGTTAAACTAGAAGCAAAAATTTCAGAAAAAAATGAAATTATAGTGGATGGACAGTTAGTAGGAAAAATCAATGGACTTAAAATTTTGCTCAACTACACAAGTTCAGCTCTTCAAACAGACATAAGATCTATCAAAAAAGCCGCAAGGAATGGTGCTGCTATTGAACTGCTTCGTAAGATTGATGAAATTATTAAGACTCCAGAACACATAACTTTAAATAAGGATAAAAATATTTACTGGAAAGATCAAATAATTGGAAAAATATACCCAGGCAAAAATTACTTAAATCCTGATATAAAAATAATTGCTGACGAAAGTATTGAGCCACAAGATCAGCAAAAAATTTTTCAATTTTTAACTGCTTGGTTAAAAAGTGAAAAAGAAAAATTATTACAAGATTTAATTAAAATTGAAAAAAGTAACACCACTAACAGATTTGTTAGGGGTTTGTGCTATCAATTATTTGAAAATAATGGAGCTATCAAAAGAGAAACTGTAAATGAAATTGTGAAGCAAATAAATAAGGAAGATCGATCTATACTAAGAAAATTTGGAATTAAAATTGGAAGATATCATATTTATCAACCGCGAATGCTAAAACCTATAGCTGTTTCTTTTAAAAGTATTCTATGGAATTGTTTTCACAACTTATCTGATAATGAATATCCTGTATTTGGTTTAAATTTTCAAAAAAATTTTAAAAACAAAAATAAAGAATATCTACTTATTTGTGGTTTTGAAACTTTTGGCTCATACATTATTAGAATAGATATTTTGGAACGATTGTTTTTAAAAATCATTACATCTAGTAAAGATAATATATTTGAATTAACTAGTGATATGCTTAATCTACTAGGAGCCTCCAAAGAAGATTTTAAAGAATTAATGAAACAAATGAACTATAAATATATAGAAGAAAAAGAAAAATTTTATTTTAAATACACTCCTAAAAAAAATAGTACTAAGTTATCTAAAGCAAAAACATTTAATAGTCCATTTAGCAAACTTCAAAAAATTACTATTGTATCTTAATGAATTTTTTTTCAACGGGCAAATCTAATGAAAATTTTAAAACTTTAGAAACATCAATTACAACCCTATTTATACATGCTGCAAGGCTTGATGAAAACTATAGCGATAGTGAAAAAAAAACTATTATTCTTTGTTTAAAAAAATTGGGTATTACTGATGATATTTATATTAGTCATTTAATCTCTAAATGTGAAGAACTAGAAAAAAATAATAATCAAATTTTACACCTAACCCAAGAAATAAAAAAAATAGAGTATCCAGATCGTTTAAAAATAATTGAAATGCTTATAGAAATTATATATGCAGACCAAAAACTTGATGAATTTGAAGATAATCTTATTAGAAGAGTTGCAGGACTAACATATATAAATCATGCTGATATTGGTTCGATTAAAATGAAAATAAAAAAGAAACTTGGGCTACTATGACATACGTAGTTAATGACAAATGTATTAAGTGCAAATTGACAGATTGTGTCGAAGTTTGCCCTGTAGATTGTTTTTATGAAGGGGAAAATATGCTCGTTATCAATCCAGATGAATGCATTGATTGTGGAGTTTGTGAACCAGAATGTCCTATTAATGCAATTGAGCCCGATACAAATGATGGAGCCGAAAAACACGTTTTAATAAATAAAAAATTATCTGCATTATGGCCGGTCATTACCAAAAAAAAGGAGCCTCTTCCGGACTGGGAAAAATATAAAGACGAGGAAAATAAATTAAATAAATATTACAATGAAAATCCAGGCTCTGGGGACAAAAAATAATTATATTTGTTGAAAACCTTCTTAATATAAGCTATTTCCATCGCCTTACTAAAAACTCATGCTAAAAAAATTAAAACAATCTCTTTTAAAAGTTGCTGGCCAAAAAGAAAAAAAAACTAAACCTTTAAAATCTACAAAAGCACCCAAAAATAAAGTTTCCAAAAAAGTAAAATCACTAACTGAAAAAAAGACTAAACCAGTAAAAATTTTAAAAGAAAAAAAAGTTAAAATTACTAAAGAAAAAAAAGAAATTAAAAACACAGCTTCTGAAATTAAAAATCAAACATCCAGTGAAAAACCCGCTATCAAAACAGGAAGAGTATACACTTCTCAGCAAGATCCTTTGGTTGAAATTACTAAAATTAAAAAGCAAGATAATGAAAAAAGAATTTATAAAATAAAAGATTATGTCATTTATCCTAAACACGGAATTGGACAGATAGTTGCTGTCGAAAAAGATACCATTGCTGGCATCGAAATAAATTTTTATAAAATTGAAATTACCAAAGACAAATTGGTTTTAACGATTCCTACTAATCAACAATCCCACTTGAGACCTATATCTAGTATAAACCAAATTAATAAAGCAATCTCAATTTTAAAAGGTAAAGCAAAAGTAAAAAGAACTATGTGGAGTAGACGAGCTCAAGAATATGAACAAAAAATAAATTCTGGAGAAATCTATCAAATTGCAGAAGTGGTCCGAGATCTAAATAAAAATACTGATATGCCAGTTGACCAATCATACAGCGAAAGACAGCTTTTTGAAAAAGCATTTGAAAGACTTCTTGGAGAAGTTACAATCGTATTGGCAGTTCCAGAGGAAGAAGCAAAAGAAAAATTAAATAAAGCTCTGGGAAAAACACCTGAAAAAAATTTAGTGGAATAAAAAAAACGCCCTCTAATAAGAGAGCGTTTTTTTTGAAAAATACTTATAAAACTATTTTCTTCTTTTCTTAGCTTTAGATTTCTTTTTCTTAGTAGCAGCTTTCTTTTTAGTTTTTTTCTTTGCTGCTTTTTTTCTTTTTTTAGCCATCTTAGTTCTCCTTTTTAGTTGTGGAGTTTCACTTAAATAAATTTTAAGTGATTCGTTATTAATTCATATAAAAATAATTAACTATCAATGTCAATTACTAATTATTTTTAAAAATTTAGTAAAAATTTTTTTTAAATTTTTTTTTTATTCAATTGAAAGTTTAATCTTAATAATTAAAAATTTTTGTTGATTTTAAACACTTAAATGATCATTTTTTATTTTTTAGAACTATAAAAACTATTTAAAGTTTCAGCAAATTTTTTACTAATGATATGACGTTTAATTTTCATAGTTGGCGTCATCATATTATTTTCTAGTGTAAATCCATCTTGAAGGATGGAAAAATTTTTTATTTTTTCTATTGCGGTTAGATTTTTATTAACTTTATCTATTATTACTTGAACTTCAGACCTAGATAATTGGTTTTGTTTATTTAAAACAACCAATGCAACTAAATAATTTTTATTATCACCATAAACAAATGCCTGTTCAATTTCAGGATTAATGCATAATAAATTTTCTATTTTTGCTGGAGATATATTATCTCCTCCAGCATTGACTATTATATCTTTTTTTCTGTCAGTAATTTTTAAATAACCATCCTGATCTATCTCCCCAATATCACCAGTATATAACCATCCATCTTTAATCGCCTCACTAGTTGCTTGCTCGTTATTCCAATATTTGATCATTAGACTTTCACCTTTTGCCAATATTTCACCATCATGATTAATTTTAACTTCAATATTTGAAAAAGGGACGCCCACTGTTTCAACCTTAATTTTGTTAATAGGATTACACGAAACAATTGGCGAAAATTCTGTTAAACCATAACCCTGCAAAGTTTTCAAACCCACGGCATTTAAAAAAATTCCAATATTTTTATCAAGCGGGCCACCTCCAGATATAAATGCTTTTAATCGGCCACCAAAATTATTTAAAACTTTTTTTCTTACTAAAATAGTTAAAATTTTATTTAGTAAATTTTCAAAAATACTAAGTTTTTCGCCTACAAAATTTCTTTTACCTAATTCAACAGTTTTAGAAAAAATCTTTGATTCTTTAAGTTTGGACTGCATTTTATTATAAAGATTATTATAAAATCTTGGAACAGCAGTCATTATATCTGGCCTTGCAATTTTAATAGTCTCCATTAATTTTTCTAAATATTGGCAATATACTATTTCAGCAGCCAGTGAAATTTGCACAAATTGAACGGTATGTTCATAGGAATGCGATAACGGTAACCAAGTTAAAAAACGATACTGATTAGTTTTAATCTCTTTAACAAGATTATAAGCACCCTCAACATTTGCTAAAATACCTCCATGACTTAGCAGAACACCTTTGGGGTTTCCTTGTGTTCCAGATGTGTAAATAATGCAAGCAGGATCAGTCCTTGCGATAAAATTATTTTTTTTTATTTGAGTATTTTCAATCTCCTCCAATGAAACAACATTTAAATTAGCTTCTTCCTTGTCAAAAATAATTATAAAATTAAATTCATAATTAATTTTTTTACAAGCAATCAAAACTTTATCTAGTAATTTTTTATTTGAGACAATTAACCCCTTGGGATTACAGTCATTTAGAATGAATTCAAAATCTTTTGCGGTATAAGTCGTGTAATTAGGAACTGTGATAGCCCCAAGAGTCAAAATAGACAAATCGCTAATTAACCATTCTGGTCTATTTTCAGAAACTAATAAAACTCGGTCACCCTTTAATACTCCACGGTCAGATAAAAATTTTGCAAGATTACAAACCTTTTGACCGGCTTTTTTCCAACTTATTGATTGTAATAATTTATTACTATCTACCTGAAATAGAAACTGTTTATCTAAATTTTGTTCTTTAACATGATCAAAAAGTTCAATTAAATTATTAAAACTTTTAAAATTCATAAAATTAAAATAAATATTTTACCAACACAAATCCTCCAATCAATAAAAACAAAATCAATATTGATAGAATGTTAAAATATTTATCTATAAAATACTTAATTTTTTCGCCAAATTTCCAAATTAAAAAACTAATTGTTAAAAATCTCAAACCACGGGAAAAAAGACTGGCAAATATGAAAATGAGTATATCAAATTTTGCAAACCCACTACTTAAAGTAAATAATTTATAAGGAATGGGAGTTAATCCTGCTGCAAAAATAATCCAAAATTCAAACTCTTTACTTATAGATTTGGTAAGCTCAGCGAACCGATCTTGATATCCATAAAAATTTATTATTTTATTACCAAATGCATCAAAAAAAAAATAACCTATATAATAACCTACTATTCCTCCTAAAACTGAATAAAAAGTCACCCAGAGTCCTATTTGAATCGCTCGATATCTTTTGACAAGCTGAATTGGCATCATAAAAATATCTGGGGGGATAGGAAAAAATATACTTTCGATCGTAGATAAGAAATAAAGAAATTTTTCAGACTGTTGCTTGGCGGATAAATCTAAAACTTTTAAATATAATTTTTTCATTAATTTTTTTGGTGGGCGAAAAGGGACTTGAACCCTTACGATTTCTCGGTGGATTTTGAATCCACTGCGTCTGCCATTCCGCCATTCGCCCTGTAAAATGCTTGAAATTAATATCACAATTTTTTTAAAATGACCAAAAGAACCAAAGGTAAAAATCTTTTTTGTTAAGACTATTTTAAAAGCATGATATCTATGCCTATGTAAAATGTTAAAAACACTGTTGAATAAAGTTGTATCTTGGGCAGGTCATAAGTACGCTATTTATTATTTATCTTTTCTTTGTTTTATAGAAAGTATTTTTTTTCCTATTCCTCCAGATGTCATGCTTATCCCCATGGCATTAGCGAAAATTCAAAAATGGTTTAAAATTGCAACAGTTGCTTTACTGTCGACTCTTACTGGAGCAATTGTTGGATATATAATTGGATATTTTTTTTATAAAGAAGTGGGTTTGAGAATATTTGAATTTTATAACTTTCACAATTTTCAAGAATTTAAAGAATATTTACAAGTTGGCAAAGGGTTTTGGGCATGGATAATAATTATGACTATAGCTGGATACTCTCCTGTGCCTTTTAAATTATTAACAATCACTTCAGGATTTATTCATTTTCCTTTTCATATTTTTGTTATCATTACAATTTTAATTAGAGGAACAAGATTCTTTTTTTTATGCTGGGTATGTCACTACTTTGGTGAAAAATTAATATTGTATGTTCAAGAAAGAGCAAAAAAAATAATTACAATATTAGCAGGTCTTTTTTGCTTAGGGGTGTTTATAGGATATTTAATTTACGAACACTATAATTGGATTGTAGAATTTTTTGGTTGATGTTTTTACAACACAAAACAATACTTAATATATTAATTATATTAAATTTAAGTATCATTAGTATTGCTTATTTTATTGAATACATTTTAAATATTCCTCCCTGCACACTTTGTATTTACCAGAGAGTTCCCTATTATTTTGCAATAGTAATTCTAATCTTTACTTTATTAGGAAAAATAAAATTAAAAAAATTAATGATAATCTTAATATTTTTATCAATAATAAGCTTGGCTCTTAGTTTTTATCATATAGGGATTGAGCGCGGTTTTTTTAGTGAACTTGCTACCTGTAAAAATAATATAGTTTCTGACAATACTCAAAATTTATTAAAAGAATTGCAAAAACAAACAATTGTACCTTGTAAAGAAATTTCCTTTACAATTTTCGGATTATCACTTGCGACTATAAATTTTATTGTAAGTTTTACTCTAATACTGTTGTATTGGGGAATATTCAAATATGAAAAATAAAATTGAAGAAATCATAAGAGTTGATCATGCAGGCGAGCGTGGGGCAATCAAAATATATGACGGCCAGCTCCTCGCTTTACAGCTATTAAAAGGGGATCCAGATTTAGAAAAGAAGGTTGCTGAAATGAAAGAACATGAAAAAGAGCATCTAAAATATTTTGAACAACAATTGGCTGAAAGAAAAATACGACCTACCTTATTGCTTCCTTTGTGGGATTTGCTTGGAACCGCATTAGGATTTGGAACTGCACTGCTAGGGAAAAAAGCTGCCATGCTATGTACTGCTTCGGTCGAGGAAGTGATAGACAAACATTACTCAACACAAATTGACTATTTAACTAAAAATGAAAAAAATGAAAAAGAACTTCTTTCTAAAGTTAAAAAATTTAGACAAGATGAATTAGAACACAGAGATATTGCCTATGAAGAAGGAGCGAACAAAGAAGGTCCATACGGAATTTTAGATGCTATTATTAAAATAGGATCAAGAGCGGCAATAGAAATTTCAAAAAAGATTTAACTATTTAAGGTTCAAGACGAACGTCCCAGTATAGATAATCAAGCCAACTCTGATGTAAAAAGTTTGGTGGAAAATTTCTTCCATTTTTATGCAACTGCTCTTCTGTTGGTCGATATGGCCTGGTTTTTGGAAACATACCACACTCATTGGAAAGTCTATTACCTTTTTTAACATTGCAACAAGTACAAGCCGTAACAACATTTTCCCAAGAAGTAATTCCTCCTCTTGATTTTGGCACAAGATGATCAAAAGTTAAATTTTTTTGACCACCACAATACAAGCAAGTAAATTTATCTCTTAAAAAAACATTAAATCTTGTAAAATTTGGATATTCCGAAGGTCTAATAAAAGTTTTAAGAGAAATAACGCTTGGTAATTTCATTGAAAAAGATGGACTTCTAATTTCCCTGTCATATTCAGAGACAATATTAACTCTATCTAAAAAAACATCTCGAACTGCATCCTGCCAACACCAAAGTGATAAAGGATAGTAACTTAGCGGTCGATAATCTGCATTGAGCACTAATGCAGGGCATCTTTCTAATGGAAGTTCATTAACAGCACTAACAATCATTAATTATGAAATTATATATATTTATAAACCGGTTCAAGTAAAAATTGTTATTAATTTGATTTAGATTTAATAAAATCTAATCCAAGACTTAGACCTTCTGGGGTAATAGAATGACCACAATTTGTAAACACTTTATAATTAACATCAAACAATTGATCTTTTAGGAACTCATAACTTGAATACATTTCTTCAAGAGGAATAATAGTATCATCCGTCCCATGAAATAAAAAAATTGGTGGCTTGGAATGAATATTTTTTTTTAGCTCATCAAAGTCAAAAATTTTTCCTGAATATCCTAAAATTCCTGCAACAGGTTCTGAATAAGACAAAGCTAGTTGTAATGACATCATAGTTCCTTGACTAAAACCCATTAAAAATAAATCTTTATTAGAAAGGTTGTGTTCTACAAGCTGTCCGCGAATAAAATGATCTAATTTTGACAGGGAAGATTGCATTTCTATTTTTATTTTTTCTAGAGATGTTTGCATTAAATCAAACCACTCATACCCTCCTGGATTTATTTGACAAATAGTTGGTGCATTAGGTGCAATAAAACAAATATCTGGTAAAAATCTTTGCCAATACTCACCTATGGATATTAAATCATTACAATCCGCACCATAACCATGGCTCAAAATTACAATTTTTTTTGCCGTCCCAGAAGAAGCTTTAATTTTTTTATACTTTAGCGACATTTAATCTTCTCTATTATTAGATATTTATGCTAATTGTAATCTATGAGTCAAAATACATTAAGTTTTTTTGGAATTCTAGCAATCCTAGCAGTGCTGGTGGTTCTTATTCGTGGTTTAAAGTCTTTTTTTAGAGGTGGTAACATTGAGGAAAAAAGAAAAAGTAATAAACTTATGCAATTACGAGTATTTCTTCAATTTTGTGCAATTGTTATTTTAATGGCTCTCGCTTTAATTTATGGGAAGTAATTAAAAATTTTTAATCCAATTTATAAATTTTTTATCTGCAAAATCTATTGAACCCATTACTCTGGCAAACTCTTTGCCGCTTTGATCAATCAATATAGTTGTGGGAACTCCTCTTAGTGCGAGTTTTTTTACGACTTTTAAATCTTTATCAAAAAAACTATCAAAATTTTTAATTTTTAAATCATCTAAAAAAATCTTGGACTTTTGATATTCAATAGCCTCGACATTAATAGCAATAACTTCCGCATAATTTGTACCTAAAATAGATACCATTTTATCTAAAGAAGGCATTTCTTCCTTACAAGGAGCGCACCAGGTTGCCCAAAAGTTAACAACCGTAATTTTTTTGCTAAAAATAACCTCAATATCCTTACCAGTCTTTTTGTCTTCCAGAACAATTTTTGGAAAATCTTTTGGTTTTTCGTGAAGAATTATATTTTTGGAAGGGGCTGGGAAATTTTGTTGAGATAAACAATAATTAGTAATAAGTAATAATACAGTAATAAAGATAGTTAATTTTTTGAAATAAATTGAAAAAAAATTCATCATTAAAGAACTTATATATTTTTAAATGAAAAAAACAAAAAAAAACTCAGTTTGGGGAACAAGAATGAGCAAAGCTGTTTCATCAATTTTACAAAAGGCTAATTCATCTATTGAAATTGACAAAAGACTTTTTCAAGAAGATATCGAAGGATCCATCGCACATTGTAGCATGCTGGCAAAACAAAAAATTATTGATATCCAAAAATCTAAAAAGATTATAGCTGGACTAAAAAAAATTAATAAGGAAATTTTAGATAATAAATTTCAATTTGAAATAAAACATGAAGATATCCATTTAAATATTGAAAAAAGACTTTTTGCGATTATTGGTCCCGATGCTGGATTTTTGCATACTGCAAGATCAAGAAATGATCAAGTTACTACAGATTTTAAATTATGGATAAAAAAATCATCTAAAGAAATAAAAAAATTAATTCATGACTTGATTAAAAATTTTACTAACCTGGCAGAAAAAAATATTGATATCATCATGCCTGGTTTTACTCATTTAAAAAATGCTCAACCAGTTTTATTTTCTCATTACTTGCTCGCCTATGTAGAAATGTTTAAAAGAGATTATGTCAAATTTCAAAATGTCATCAACAACGCTAATGAAAATCCTCTTGGTGCAGGAGCATTAGCTGGAACGTCTTATAATATTGACAGACACCTCACCAGCAAATTATTGGGATTTAAAAACCCTACTCACAATTCTATAGACTCTGTATCGGACAGAGATTACGCAATTGAATTTTTATTTGCATCTAGTTTATGCGCAATGCATCTATCAAGACTTGCCGAAGAAATAATTTTATGGAATTCGGATTTAGTAAATTTTATTAGCATTGAAGATAGTTTGCTGACCGGTTCTTCTATGATGCCTCAGAAAAAAAATCCCGACTCAGCGGAACTAATAAGAGGGAAAACGGGAAGTATTTTTGGAAATTTAAACTCCTTATTGATTACCATGAAAGGTTTACCCTTATCTTATTTTAAAGATATGCAAGAAGATAAAGCTGCAGTATTTAATGCTTACGATAACCTTATTTTAAATTTACAATTAGCAAACGAACTAATCAAAGGAATAAAACCAAATAAAGAAAAATTATTTAATGCGGCACTAGAGGGCTACACTACCGCAACAGACTTTGCAGATTATTTAGTAAAGAAAGGAATTTCTTTTAGAGAGGCATACAAAAAATCTGCAGAACTAGTTAATATAGCTGAAAAAAACAAACTTAGATTAGATCAACTTGATTTTACAACTGTTCAAAAAATACATAAATCAATTGAACCAGATGTTATGAAAGTTTTTAAAATTGAAAATTCTATTGAAAAGAAAATTTCTTACGGTGGAACAGGGACAAAAAATGTTATTAATATGATTAAAAAAATTAAAAAAGAATTTAAATGAAAAAATTAATTATAATAATATTTTTGGGAATGATTCTAATATCTTGTGGAAAAAAAGGTCCTCCAGGTTGCGAAATTAGCAAGTCCAACAAAGATAATCAAATAACAGCTCCTAGTTTCTGTAATTAATATGAATGAGATCAAATATAGGAATAAAAATCTATATTTTGAAAATGTATTAATTGAAAAAATAGCAAAAAAAAATATTACACCTTTCTATTTATATTCATTGAAGCAACTAAGAAATAATTTTAAATATTTTCAAAATATTTTTTTTGATACTAAGCCTCTTATTTGTTTTGCAGTAAAATCTAATTCAAATTTAACTATTTTAAGAAATTTAAAACAATTAGGATCTGGAGCAGATGTTGTTTCTATAGGAGAGTTACAACTGGCACTAAAAGCTGGAATTGCCTCAAATAAAATTGTTTTTTCAGGGGTAGGAAAAACTAAAGAAGAATTAAATTATGCTATATCTAAAAAAATTTTATTAATTAATACAGAGTCTGAAAACGAAATTGATCAAATTATAAAAATTGCAAAAACTAAAAAAATAAAAGTAAATATTGGACTTAGATTAAATCCAGACATCAGCGCTAATACTATAAAAAAAATTTCTACTGGTAAAAAAAGTGATAAATTTGGTATTAGTCTAGAACAATGTTTTTCTATATTGAAAAAACATAATACTAATCAAAATATTTCTATTAAAGCTTTAAGTGTACATATAGGTAGTCAAATTAAAGAGGTAACCCCTTTTCAAAAAATGCTTACTCTTTTAGATAAATTTATTAATAAATTAAATAAAAACAAAATTAATCTTCAATATTTAGATTTAGGAGGAGGGATGGGAATACCCTACTCATCTTTTGAAAAAACTTTTGATTTAAAAAAATACGCCTCCTTAATTTTTAAATTTAATCAAAAGCATAATCTTAAAATTATTTTTGAGCCAGGAAGATATATTTCCGCTAATACTGCCTTACTAGTCAGTAAGATTACTTATATTAAAAAAATTCATGACAGAAATCTTGTTGTATTGGATGCAGGAATGAACGATCTTATGCGACCAGCTCTTTACGATGCCAAGCATGAAATTCTACCATTACGAATAAATAAAAAAAAATTTAATAAAAAAATAGAATTTGTGGGGCCTGTATGCGAAAGTACAGATAAATTTATTAATTACTCTAATTTTTCTCAACTAGAAGAAGAAGATTATGTTTGTTTCACCAATGTGGGGGCTTACGGGAGATCGTTGGCATCTAATTACAATATAAGACCTTTGATAGCAGAAATAGCTATTAATAAAAATTCCTTCCGAATTATAAGACCTAGACAAAAGCTTAAAGATCTTATCAAATAAATATATTGTGAATTTTGCAAGATCGTTAATATTTAATTTGTTCACTTTTGCTGGAATTGCAATAGCTTGCGTTATCGCCATACCAATGCTTTTTCTTCACCGAAAAATTTTAAGTAAATTATCTTATTATTTAGGATATTATTTAATTTTATTAACTAACATTATTCTTCAAACAAAAGTGGAATTTATTGGACTTGAAAAAATACCTAAAGATAAAAAATTTTTTATAGCATCAGCACATCAATCTATGTTCGAAACATTTATTTATAACTATTTGATACCTGATTGTGTATTTGTGATTAAAAAAGAGCTTCTCTCTATACCACTATACGGTCTATATTTAAAAAAACTTAATTATATTTCAATTAATAGAGGAAAAACTACTAAGGAAAATATCGATTCCTTTGGACAAATTTTTAGTAAAATTCATCAAAGTGATAGAACTTTAATAATATTTCCTCAAGGCACTAGAGTAAAGCATGATGAGCAGCCACCTATTAAAAAAGGAGCAAGTAGAATTTATCAAGGGCTTAATATTAGCTGCCTACCCATTAAACTTAACACTGGCTCTGTTTGGCCTAAAAATAGTTTCTTAAAATATCCTGGTAAAATTATTTTTGAGGTTAAAGATATTATTGAGCCAGGATTAGACAGTATCTCATTTACTAGTAAATTAGAAAAAGCTATTTACAATTAATTTTTTCTTCCAAAATTTGCAGCTTTGATATCTTGACCAGCTAATATAATTTTTTTTCTTATATCTCTTGTTTTTTTAAAGATACTAAATAGTTCCTTTTTATTATTATTCTTGATTGATTTTTCTAAATGACTCAAATCTTTATTAAATCTTCTTAACATAAATAAAATTTGATTTTTATTACTGATCATAATATCCCTCCACATGGTAGGATCAGAAGAAGCAATACGTGTAAAATCTCTAAATCCACTAGCACTAAATTTTATCACTTCGGATTTAATTTTATTCTCTAGTTTAGATGCGGTTCCGACAATGTTGTATGCTATTAAGTGAGGAATATGACTGGTAATAGCCATAATATTATCATGGCTTTTAACATTCATTGTAGTCACCCTACTTCCAAATTTTTTCCATATTTTTTCTATTTTTTTCTTAGCATTGTTACTGGTTAATTTACTTGGTGTAATAATAAACCACCTATTTTTAAAAAGATTTAACAAACCAGCTCGAGGACCACTTTCCTCAGTTCCCGCTATAGGGTGTCCCGGAACATAGCAATAATTCTTGGGTAATATTTTTTCCGCAATTTTAATTACTTCTGATTTAGATGATCCTACATCAGTCAAAATTACATTATGATTTATATATTTTTTAATTTCTAAAAAAATTTTCTCATAAGTGCTTAAAGGAGAGCATATAAAAATTATCTCAGAATTTTTACAGCTAAGTTTTAAATCACTTGTAATCTCATCTGCCAATTTAAGCTTTCTAATATCACTTCTTGCTTTGCCAGAAATATCGCAAGCGCTTATTATTTTAGATAGATTATGTTTTTTAAACTCTCTAGCAATTGAGGACCCTATTAATCCAAATCCAATGATTGATATTTTTTTAAACATTAAAAGAACTTATCTAAAAGATTAATAAATAATTTACTTTCTTTAACATTCCCCACGGTAACTCGTAAACTATTATTAATTTTATAATTTTTCATTTTACGCAAAATAATTCCATATTTTGCAAATTTATTAAATATTTGATCCGCATTGTATTTGTTATCAAACCTCATTAAAAAAAAATTAGTCGTCGGAGGATTGCATGGTATATTTTTTTCAATTAATTTTTTATAAATTTTTTTTCTCCAAAATTCATTGTGATTTACGTTTTTGACAATCCAATTATTATCTTTTAGAGCCTGGACTCCAGCGACCTCTGCTGCTGTGGTAATATTAAATGGAGGCTTATAATTTAATAAGGAAGAAATAATATTTTTAGATGCATAACCCCACCCCAATCGCAAACTTGCAAGACCGTAAATCTTTGAGAAAGTTCTAGTTACAAGTACATTTTTTGCATTTTTAAATAATTTTATTCCTGAGGCATAGTCTTTATTTGCAATGTATTCCCAGTAAGCATCATCCACTAGTAAGAGAATTTTTGAAGGAAGTTTTTTACGCAAAATTTTTAACTCATTGATTGTTAAATAAGTTCCTGTGGGGTTATTGGGATTGGCCAAAAAAACAATTTTTGTTTTTTTAGAAACACAATTTAAAATTGAATTAATATCTATTTTAAAGTTTTTTTCTTTTGCATAAACAACTTTAGCTCCATTAATTTGGGCGTAGATTCTGTACATCAAAAAACTGAATTCTGGAACAATAACTTCATCACCTTTTTCTAAAAAAGCCTGGCAAGCAAAACTAATAATTTCATCCGAGCCAGATCCAACAATCAATTGATTAATATTTAAATTAAATCTTTTTGAGATTTCTTTTTTTAATAAAATACTATTTGAGTCTGGATATTTAAAAATTTTTTTTTTAATTACATTTAAAGATTTAATTACAAGGGGAGAGCAGCCTAATGCCGACTCATTTGATGAAAGCTTAATAGGATTTTTAATACCAGATAGTTTTGATAGACCACCTTCGTATCTCTGAATATTTATTTTTTTTGCTTTTGGAAAACTCATACAAATTTACTAATTGTTTTCTTCTTACAATACATGCAGTTGTTTATCAAAAAATCTCTACTATTTGACATTAAATTTGTCATTTAGTACAACTTCACTCGCTGATTTAACCAAATTGCGGGCGGAAACTGCTAAAAAGGAAAGTGCTTTTCAAGAAGCACTTTAAAATAAATGAATTTAAACTTTAAAAATATTAAAAAAATTAGAGTAGATAAGCCGCTTCAATTGGATTGTGGTACCGTTCTTACTGGTTTTGATATTGCCTACGAAACATTTGGCAATTTAAATGAAAACAAAACGAACGCTATTTTAGTTTTTCATGCTCTTTCTGGTGATCAATTCGTTACAGAAACAAATACCGTAACCAATAAAGACGGGTGGTGGAATCTAGCTGTAGGGAAAAATAAAGCAATTGATACAAATAAGTATTTTGTAATTTGTGCTAATGTTTTGGGTGGTTGTATGGGTAGCACTGGTCCAAAAGAAATTGACCCATCTACAGGAAAACCGTATGGTTTAAATTTTCCTGTTGTCACTATCAAGGACATGGTCACGGCGCAAATTCACTTATTAGATTATTTTAAAATAAAAAAAACATTAGCTGTTTTGGGTGGATCAATGGGTGGAATGCAAGCTTTACAATTTTGTACACTTTTTCCTGATCGTACCTTTGCGGCTATACCTATTGCATGTGCTGCAAGTCATTCTGCACAAAATATTGCATTTAATGAATTGGCAAGACAAGCAATTATGGCAGATCCAGAGTGGGATAATGGGAACTATTTAATTTCAAAAAAAATACCCCGAAAAGGATTGGCGATAGCAAGAATGGCTGGTCATATAAGTTATCTATCTGAGCAGGGATTGCAAAATAAATTTGGCAGAAAACTTCAAGAACAAACCGATGTAAAATTTACTTTTGATGCTGACTTCGAAGTTGAAAGTTACCTAAAATACCAAGGATATTCTTTTGTAGATAGGTTCGATGCAAACTCTTATTTATACATTACTCGAGCTATGGACTATTTTGACTTATATAAAAAAAATGATGGAAATCTTTCCAAAGCGTTTAAAGATTCTAAAATTAAATATTGTATAATTTCATTTTCAACGGACTGGCTATATCCTACTGCAGAAAGCAAAAAAATTGTAATTGCATTAAATGCAATCGGAGCTGAAGTTAGCTTTGTAGAAATTATTACCAATAATGGTCATGATTCATTTCTAGTACATGAGCCTGCTTTTTTTAATACTTTAAAAGGATTTATTGATTCTACTTACGAGGAATTTAAAAATGAAATTTGAAGATGATATATTATCAGGTCTTATAGACATGAACTCCAGAGTGTTGGATGTTGGCTGTGGTGACGGAAGTTTGTTACTGCATCTAAAGAAAAATAAAAGAGTTGATGGCAGAGGAATTGAAATTGATCAAAACAAAGTACAAGAAAGTGTGTCCAAAGGATTAGCGGTTATTGAGGGCGATGCCGAAAAAGATTTAATTAATTACCCAGATAGTTCATTTGATTTTGCAATTTTAAATCAATCGCTACAGCAATTTTATGATCCAAGATTAGTTTTAAATGAACTTTTGAGAATAGCTAAAAATGCTATTGTTACTATTCCAAACTTTGGTTACTGGAAAGTTAGATTATCACTTTTATTTAAAGGCGTCATGCCTGTAACTAAAACTCTGCCTAATACCTGGTATAATACTCCCAACTTACATATGTGCACCATTAAAGACTTTTATGAATTATGCTCATTAGATAACATTAAAATCGTCAAATCTATTTCTGTATCAGGAGGAAAAATTAGCAATATTCAAAGAGGTAACCTGGAAATAAAAAATTTTGTTTCTGAAATTGGAATATTTTTAATTAAAAAATAAATTAATTATTTTTTTGGAAAATTTTAATTCTATTAGAGAAAGATAAAGATTTCGTTTTTGGCGCTGCATAAATTCTCTTTTTTACCACACATAAATAAACGCCATTAAAAAAACGCCAAAAATAAGAACCGATTTTTTCAAAAAAAAATTTATTTTTAAAAATCAATCTCAAATTCCAAGGAGGAAAATAAATTAATCGACTTATAAATTGTGTTTCAAAAAAATTTTCATCAAAAATATTGGCTATTTGTTTTTTAGAAAAACCAAACCCAGAGGAAAAAGGACTGCTAGCAGATAAATTCCAGGAAGATTTTTTATTAGGCAATATAATATAAGCCCTGCCTTCTGGAGCCAAAACTCTCCAAATTTCTCTAATTGTTTTTTTTAAATTATTTGAATTTTCTAAATAATGAATGCACAAAATATGATTGAAAAAAAGATCTTCAATAGGCAGCCTATCTTCTTCTAATAAAATATTTGCATGTTGAGAATTAATGATGTCTTTTTTAATGCCCATTTTTTCAGAATAGCAATTAAAAATTTTTATATCCCGATTATCTAAAAAATTTAAAAAAGGGTGAGAAAAGCCAAAGCTACCAAAATTTTCTCCTTTATATAAATAAATATATTTTTTAAGCTCCAGAGAAATAAAATATTTTATGTTTTTACCTAATTCGCTTTCATAAAATTTTTCATACTCATTAAAATCTTGATACATGTTAATTTATATAATACAAAAAAAATTGAATGAATGTAAATTTAATTCCATGCTTAAGTGATAATTATTCATACTGCATCGTAAATCCAGAAACAAAACAAGCATGCATAATTGATCCTGCAGAATTCTTACCTATTGATACTTTTTTAAATAAAAATAATTTACATTTAAATTATATACTTAATACTCATCACCATTCTGACCATGTGGGGGCAAATATAGAATTAAAAAATAAATATAAATGTAAAATAGCTGGTTTTGCTCCTGATAAAACAAGAATCCCTGGAATTGATATTTTTTTAGAAGATAAGCAGCTGTGGAAATGTTTAAATCTAGAATTTGAGATACATCACGTTCCTGGACATACTAGTGGTCATATTTTTTATTATAATAAAAAAGAAAATATAGCATTTGTGGGCGACGTTGTTTTTTCCTCTGGTTGTGGAAGAATATTTGAAGGTAGTTCAGAAGATATGTTTAATTCAATTAATAAAATTAAAAAATTACCTAGTGAAACTAAAATATTTTGCGGACATGAATATACTCAATCTAATTTAAAATTTTGTCTATCTATTATTCCTCACGATAAAGAATTAAAACAAAAGGAAATGCAAGTTCAGAGCCTTAGAAAAAATAACCAACCAACTATTCCGACTACTGTGGGACATGAAAAAAAAACTAATATTTTTTTTAGAACAAACGATCTTGAAATTAGAAAAGCAATTAACCTTCTAGGCGCAAGTGATCTCGAGATCTTCACAAAACTAAGGAAACTCAAGGATAATTTTTAAGAATTGAGCATCTATCACCTTGACATGATGCACTTGCTGGATATATTGCCCCTACTTTAAAATTAACACTATGACCTTTGCAGTAATACATACCGGTGGAAAACAATATAAAGTTTCAGCAAATGATACTTTAAGGTTGGAAAAGCTTTCGATCAAGGAAGGACAGATTGTAAATTTTGATGAAGTTCTACTTACAAACAAAGATAATGATATTGAAATTGGATCTCCAACTTTAGAAGGAGCAAAAGTAGAAGGTAAGATTGTTAAACAGACCAAAAATAGGACGGTAATAGCTTTTACTAAAAGAAGAAGACAAAATTCAAGAAGAAGAAAAGGTCACAGACAACAAATTTCTGTAGTTCAAATTATGAAAATTTTCGGAAAAAATGGAAAACTGTTGTCAGAATCGACATTAGAAAAAGCTCCTACTAAAGTAGAAAAAAAAACTAAAGAAAAGATTGAAAATACAACCAAATAAGTGATATAAAATTTTATTATGGCAACGAAAAAAGCTGGTGGTTCAACGCGAAATGGTCGAGATAGTGCTGGTAGAAGACTTGGAGTAAAAAAATACGGAGAACAAACCGTCATACCTGGAAACATTATTCTAAGACAACGAGGAACTAAAATGCACCCAGGATTAAATGTAGGAATGGGAAAAGATCACACAATTTTCGCTAAAGTAAGCGGTAGAGTAAAATTTCAAACTAAAAAGTTTGGAAAAACTTATATTTCAGTAATCCCTCACTAATCAATCAGTTCTTTTTTTAAGAACTAATTCTCGTATACTTTCTCAATTATGAAATTTTTAGATCAAGCTAAAATTTATGTTAAAGCTGGCAATGGAGGAAATGGTCTTGCTAGTTTTCGTAGGGAAAAATTTGTAGAATTTGGAGGACCTAATGGTGGAGATGGTGGCGCAGGAGGATCGGTAATTTTAAAAGCAGTCAATGGCCTAAATACTTTAATTGACTATAGATTTGCTCAACATTTTAAAGCCACTAGCGGAGAAAAAGGAGGATCAAATAATAAAAGTGGACATAGTGGCAAAGATTTATATTTACGCGTGCCGTTAGGAACACAGGTATATGCAGAGGATAAAAAAACATTAATTTATGATTTTACAAAAGAAAATGAAGAATTTGTTTTAGCCAAAGGTGGCTTGGGTGGAGTTGGAAATACTAAATTTAAAAGTTCAACCAACCGAGCACCAAGAAAATTTACAAAAGGAAAAGAAGGTGAAGAAATTTCAGTTTGGTTAGAACTAAAAATTATAGCTGACGTAGGATTAATTGGATTTCCCAATGCAGGAAAGTCTAGTTTTTTATCAATTTCTACTAGGGCAAGACCAAAAATAGCTAACTATCCATTTACAACTTTAAATCCAAATCTTGGAGTGGTGCAAATAGATGATAAGGAAATAGTTCTGGCTGACATACCTGGTCTAATTGAGGGTGCTCATAAAGGGGTTGGACTGGGAGATCAGTTTTTAAAACATATTGAAAGATGCAATAGTTTATTACACATTATAGATATTAATGAGGATGATTTAATAAAAAATTACAAGATTATTCGAGAAGAACTAAAACAATATAGTGAAAAACTTTTAAAAAAAAAGGAAATAGTAGTATTTAATAAAATAGACTTATTAGAAGAAAATGAAAAAAATAAAAAACTTCAAAATTTCAAAAAATTTTTCAAAAAGAAATTTTACGAGATTTCAATTCTTAACAAACAAAATATTAATGTAGTTTTAAGAGCCCTGTCATGAATATACTTGAATCTAAATTAATTGTTATCAAAATTGGATCTTCCACATTAATTGACAAAACAGAAAACTTTAAAAAAGACTGGATTAATAAATTAATTGATGACGTTTATTTTTTAATAAAAAAAAATATTAAAGTAATCATAGTAACTTCAGGAGCTATCGCCTTAGGATGCAAGCTTTTAAAAAAAAATAAAAAAAATCTAAAATTAAAAGAATATCAAGCAGTAGCAGCAGTGGGACAAATTGAATTAATGAATCTCTTTAAAAAATCTTTTTTAAGAAAAAAATTAAAAATTGCCCAAATTTTACTAACGCTTGAAGATACAGAGAATAGAAGAAGATCTTTAAATGCTAAAGATACTATTTCTAATTTATTCATGATGAATATAATTCCAATTGTGAATGAAAATGATACTACCGCAACTACTGAAATACGATATGGTGATAATGATCGTTTAGCTGCAAGAGTTGCACAAATAACTAATGCCAACACATTAATAATGCTATCTGATATTGATGGATTATACTCTAAAAATCCAAATCAGTTTAAGGACTCAACCTTTATAGAAAAAGTAACTGAAATAAATAATTCCATTGAGGAATCTGCTACGAAGAGCATAAGTGATTATGGATCCGGAGGTATGATTACTAAAATTGAAGCAGCAAAAATATGTATGGATGCTGGTTGTAATATGCTTATTAGTTCGGGCAAGGTAAATAATCCAATTCAGCATATTATAAAAAATAAAAGATTTACTTGGTTTGTTCCTAAAATTAATTCTTTCAATGCTAAAAAGAAGTGGATTATGGGAACTATCAAAGCCAAAGGTTCCATTATTGTAGATAACGGAGCAGCCAATGCACTAGCAAGTGGTAAAAGTTTATTACCTGTAGGCATAGTTGATACTTATGGATCTTTTCAAAGAGGTGATACTGTTTTAATGCTAGATTCAAATAAAAATAAAATTGGACTTGGGGTAACATCCTACTCCAATGACGAAATTCAAAAAATTAAAGGATTAAAAAGCGATCAAATTAATAAAGCCCTTGGATATTCTTCACGTGGGGAAGTAATTCATATAGATAATTTAGTAAGAGATATCAAAAAATGAAAACAAATAATTACTTAGATCAATTAGGAAAAAGAGCAGTAATTGCTTTTAATTCGTTAGCTGATCTTAACGAAAAACAAAAAAACAAAACCTTGTACGATTATATTCTAGAATTAAAAAAAAATAAAAAAAAAATATTACAAGCTAATACTCTGGATATTAAACTAGCTAGAAGTAAAAAAATTAAAGAAAATATTATTGAAAGGTCTATTTTGAACAATGATAGAATTGACTCTATTATAAAATCAATAAGAGAAGTTATTAAATTAAAGGATCCTACAAAAAAAATACTATCATCATGGAAAAGACCAAACGGCCTGATAATTCAAAGAATTTCTATGCCTATTGGAGTTATTGGGGTAATTTATGAAGCAAGACCCAATGTAACTGCAGATATCTCTATTTTATGTTTTAAATCTGGTAATTGCGCAATTCTCAGAGGGGGCACAGAAGCTTTTCACTCCAATACAATTTTGTCTGCATTGTTTAGAAAGGTTTTAAAAAAAAATAAAATTAATCCGGACTGTATCCAGCTTGTAAACAAAACAAGCAGAGACCATGTAGATTATCTACTTTCCAGCATGAAATCATACATAGATGTCATTGTTCCAAGGGGTGGGAAAGGTCTTGTTAAAAAAGTTTTAGATTTGTCAAAAGTACCTGTGATAGGACACCTAGAAGGTCTTTGTCATGTTTATATTGATTCAGGTGCTAATTTAGAAATGGCAAAAAAAGTTGTTTTAAATGCAAAATTAAGAAGAACCAGTATTTGTGGTGCAGCAGAAACTTTATTAATTCATAAAAAAGTTATCACAACTCACTTAGTACCAATCATAAATATTTTACATAAAAATAATTGTAAAATTATTGGTGACAAATTAGTTAAAAAATATTTTCCTTTATCCACTCTCGCAAAAGAACAGGATTGGAAAACCGAATATTTAGACGCAATTATTTCTGTAAAAATAGTTAATAGTATTGATGAAGCTATTGCTCATATTAAAAAATATGGAACCAATCATACCGAATCTATTATTACTCAAAATAAAAAGAATGCTCAGAAATTTTTGAACGAAATAAATAGTTCTATTGTAATGCATAATACATCTACACAATTTGCTGATGGATATGAATTTGGTCTTGGTGCTGAAGTAGGAATTTCAACAAATAAACTACATCCTAGAGGACCAGTTGGATTAGAGCAGCTAACTTCTTACAAATATATTGTTAAAGGAAACGGACAAATTCGACCTTGATTAAAGGAACTAAAAAAAATATTGGAGTATTAGGTGGAACTTTTGATCCTGTACACAAAGGACATCTAACAATATCCAGAATAGCAATACAAAAATTAAAGATTCAAAAATTATTTTGGTCTATAACAAAACAAAATCCTTTAAAAAAATTAAAACCATTAATTGACGAAAAAAAAAGAATTTTACTTTGTAAAAAAATTATCAAAAAAGAAAAAAAAATTTTTATATTAAACACCAAAAAAATAAAAAATTCACAATTTACTCATAATGTAATTAGCTCAATGCGAAGACGTATAAATGTTAATCAAAAATTATTTTTCATTATCGGAGCTGATAATTTAATTAATTTTCATAAATGGAAAAATTTTAAAAAAATAATGTCTTTGAGCACTCTGGTGGTCATGAACAGACCTGGGTACAAAAAAAAAGCTTTAAATTCATTTATTGGCAAAAAATTTAAAAAATTTAAAACAAATTTATCTTATATTAATAAAAATATGCCCAAAAATTACCAATGGGTTTTCATTAACAATCGGGGCATTAATATTTCTTCTTCTAAACTTAGAATAAACTTATATAAATAATTTAGATAATGAAAAATATTAAAGAAACATCACTAATTACTAGAATAAAAAAAATTTTAGACGATAACAAAGCTACCGATATCGTCACCATAGATCTCAAAGACAAAAGCTCTATAGCAGACTACATGATTATTGCCAGTGGTACTTCTTCTAGGCATATTCAAGCAGTTTCTGAAATCACCGCCCAAGAATTAAAAAAGCTAGGAATTAAAAATACCAGTATAGAAGGAAAAGAAAGCGACGATTGGAAACTAATTGATGCCATTGAAGTAGTAATTCACATTTTTCATCCTGAAAAAAGATCTTTATATAATTTAGAAAAAATGTGGGAGGATATTCTTCCTAAGCAAAATATTTCTGTATAATGAAAATTATAATTGTATGTGAAGGAAGGATCAACAAAGGTCCTGAAAGAGAACTTTGTGAACTTTATCAAAAAAGAATTAATTCAATAAAAAAAAGTGGTTTTAGCAATTTTCAAATTAAACAATGTACGACAAAAGAAATTATTAATATAATCGAAAGTAACCATATTCACAAAAAAATATTAATTTTAAGTGAGGTGGGCAAACAATATACAAGTATAGAATTTTCAAAAATGATACAAAAATTTATTCATGACAATATTAAAGAACTTTATCTACTAATTGGAAAACCAGAAGGTATCTCTATTAATACAGATAAATGCAATAAAATTTCTCTAAGTAAATTAACTTTTTCACATTCTCTGTCCAGGGTTGTTTTGTGTGAACAATTGTATCGTTGTGCTACTATTTTAACTAACCATCCTTATCACAAATATTAAATGATCATTAAACAATTTATAAAATTTATTATAATTTTTGTAATACTTCTAAATCAAAATCTCTTCGCTAAAAATGAGACTAACACTTTATATGAAAAACTTGATTTATTTAGTGATGTTTTAGAAAAAATTAATAAGGAATATGTTAAAGAAGTAGATCAAAGTGAAGTAATCGATTCTGCGATTAATGGAATGTTACAATCTCTCGATCCCTACTCATCCTACATGAATCCAGAAAGTTTCAAAAATATGAACGTAGAAACAAAAGGAGAATTTGGAGGTCTTGGAATAGAAATTACTATGGAAGCAGGTGTGGTTAAAGTAATTACCCCAATAGAAGATTCTCCTGCTGATAAAATTGGAGTTAAAGCTGGAGATTATATTATCAAAATCAATGATAAGCAGGTTAAAGGGTTAACATTAATGGAAGCTGTAAACTTAATGAGAGGAAAAATTGGCACTTCTATTAATATTACAATTAGACGTATTGATATAGATGATGATTTAAAATTCACTATTACAAGAGATAGAATTAAAGTGAGAGAGGTTTCCTCATCAATTAAAGAAAATGTTGGATATATAAGACTTAGAGCTTTTAATGAACAAAGTGGAGATCAACTATTACAAAAAATTAAAGATTTCTCTAAACAAAATAAAAATTTAACTGGTTATATTTTGGACCTAAGAAATAACCCTGGGGGGCTTCTTTCTCAGGCTATTAAAATTTCTGATGCATTTTTAGACGGTGGGGAAATAGTTTCCACGAGAGGGAGAGACAAAAACGATATCAAAATCTACACAGCTCGAAAGGGCGATGTTTTGAATGGCAAACCTTTGATAGTCTTGATTAACAGGGGCTCTGCTTCTGCTTCAGAAATTGTATCTGGAGCTCTTAAAGATCACAAAAGAGCTATATTATTGGGAGAAAAAACTTTTGGTAAAGGTTCCGTACAAAGTATCATTCCATTAAAAGGAAATGGAGCTCTGAGACTAACTACTGCAAAATATTATTTGCCATCTGGAACATCTATTTCTGAAACAGGTGTGGAACCAGATATCTTAGTAAAAGAAAGTAAAGATAATTTTAAAATCAATGACGACAAAAAAGATAATCAACTTCAATATGCTTTAAATCTTTTTAGAGGCTAAATGGTATCTAAATTACATAACTTACCTTATCGAAATGGTGTAGGAGTAATGCTTGTTAATAAAAATAAAAAAATTTTTGTCGGAAAAAGGATTGATAATCGTTCGGCTTGGCAGATGCCACAAGGAGGAATTGATGCAAACGAAAATCCTATTGATGCTGTCAAAAGAGAATTAAAAGAAGAAACTGGAATTTCTTCAATAACCATAATTAAAAAATCAAAAAAAATTTATACTTATGATCTTCCAGATTATCTTTTAGGAAAAATATGGAAAGGAAAATTTAAAGGTCAGAAGCAAATTTGGTTCCTTGCATTATTTACCGGGAAAGATGAAGAGATCGATCTAGATCAAAAAAATCCTGAATTTAAAAAATGGAAATGGGCTAATATAGATGAATTATCAGATCTTATAGTCCCATTTAAAAAAAAATTATACCAAGAATTAGTTGAGGAATTTAAATCTTTTATTTAGCTAACGATAAGCTACTAACTTCTTCTTCAAATTTATTTGCCAAGAAAATATCATTATCAGACAAATTATCTCGGCTTACTTTTTCTTTCGCTTTATTTTTTAAATAGTCAAGAGTAGCTGAGTCTATTTTAGCTAAATCATAAATTTCAGATGCTAAAATAGTTAAAACGTTATTGCTAAATTCCAAAACACCGTCTGAGATAAAAAAAGAAAATTCTTTATTTTGAGTCTGAACTTGAATAGTGCCTGGTCTTAAAAAAGTTATGATCGGTATATGGTTATTTAAAATTCCCATATCACCTTCTATTCCTGGAACTGTTACCAAGCTTACATTGGCATCAGAAAAAAATTTTTTTTCCGGAGTTACAATATCAAGCTGTATAACTTCACTCATGTTTTATTTGGCAGCTTCTTTCGCCATTTTCTCTGCTTTTGCTACTGCTTCTTCTATTGTACCCACCATATAAAAAGCTGCCTCAGGTAAATGATCGTACTCACCTTTGCAAATTGCAGAAAAACCTTTGATTGTAGACTCTAAATCTACTAATTTTCCTGGAGAGCCAGTAAATACTTCGGCAACAAAGAATGGTTGAGATAAAAACCTTTGAATTTTTCTAGCTCTTGCGACTACAAGCTTGTCCTCCTCGGATAATTCATCCATACCAAGAATTGCTATGATATCTTGAAGTGATTTATAAGTTTGCAGAATTTCTTGAACTTCTCTAGCTACTCTATAATGCTCATCTCCAACAATTCTAGGATCTAAAATTCGTGAAGTTGAGTCTAGTGGATCAACTGCTGGGTAAATACCTAGCTCAGCAATTTGTCTAGACAAAACGGTAGTTGCATCAAGGTGAGCAAATGATGTTGCTGGCGCAGGGTCAGTTAAATCGTCTGCAGGAACATAAATTGCTTGAACAGAAGTAATGGAACCTTTGTTGGTAGTTGTAATTCTCTCTTGTAAATTACCCATATCTGTTGCTAAAGTTGGTTGATATCCCACCGCTGACGGAATCCTTCCCAATAATGCAGAAACTTCTGAACCAGCTTGTGTAAATCTAAATATATTATCAACGAAGAAAAGAACGTCTTGTCCTTCTTTATCTCTAAAATATTCAGCAACAGTAAGACCTGAAAGCGCAACTCGAGCTCTTGCTCCTGGTGGTTCGTTCATTTGTCCGTACACTAACGCTGCTTTAGATCCTGGACCATCAATTTTAATAACTCCTGATTCCATCATCTCATGATAAAGATCGTTACCTTCTCTTGTTCTCTCTCCAACTCCTGCAAAAACAGAATAACCACCATGAGCTTTAGCTACGTTATTAATTAACTCCATAATTAAAACTGTTTTACCAACTCCAGCTCCACCGAATAAACCAATTTTACCACCTCTTGAATACGGAGCTAATAAGTCAACTACTTTAATTCCTGTTACTAAAACTTCTGTTTCAGTAGATTGCTCAACAAATGATGGTGCTGCTCTATGAATTGGCCATTTTTCTTTAGTATTAAGAGCACCTCTTTCGTCAATAGGTTCTCCAATAACATTTATAATTCTTCCTAAAGTTTCAGGACCAACTGGAACTTGGATCGCAGATCCTGTATTTACAACTTTATCACCTCTTTTCAAACCTTCGGTGGTGTCCATTGCAATAGTTCTAACTGTGTTTTCACCTAAGTGCTGAGCAACTTCTAATACTAATCTAACTCCGGAATTATCACATTCTAAAGCTGTTAAAATTTCTGGTAAATTTCCTTCAAACTTCACGTCAACAACTGCACCGATTACTTGAGTAATTGTTCCAAATTTATTTGTCATTATCTATTTTCTCCTTAATTTTCTACAAAGACTCAGCTCCAGAAATGATCTCAATCAACTCCTTGGTAATCACTGCTTGTCTGCTTCTGTTGTAATTTATAGTTAACTTATTAATTAAATCCCCTGCATTTCTTGTCGCGTTATCCATCGCTGACATTCTTGAACCCTGCTCACTAGCTGCATTCTCCAAAAATGCTTTGAAAATTTGAGTAGATATATTTTTTGGTAATAAATTTTCTAAAATTTCTTCCTCTTCTGGCTCATACTCATATTGAGACTGATCCTCAGAATTTTTTTGTTCCTCGTTTGAAGGTATGGGTATTATTTGTTGAGCTTGTGGCTCTTGAGATATGACGCTTTTAAATTTATTATAAAAAATTGTACAAATATCAAACTCTTCCTTACTAAACATTTCTATTATTTTAGAAGTAATCATTTCTGATTCTTTGATGGTAATTTCTTTTAAATCCTTAAAACTTATTTTTTCTACTATGTATTTACCAAAAACTCTTTTGAGCTGATCATTACCTTTACTTCCTACTGTAATAATTTTTAACTCTTTTCCTGCTTTAAGTTTTTCATTAAAAAAAGTTCTGGCTTTTCTACATATGCTGGTATTGAAACCTCCACATAATCCTCGATCTGCAGTCATAACAATACAAAGATGCTTGTGATCTTTTCCATTTCCAACTAAAAGTTTTGGTGCAGAAGTTTTATCTACAATGGAGTTATTTAAATTCGTAATTATGCTATTCATCTTATCAGAATAAGGTCTGCCCTTTTCAGCTCTGTCTTGAGCTTTTCTTAATTTTGCTGCAGCAACCATTTTCATAGCCTTGGTAATTTTCTGAGTAGACTTTACGCTTTTAATTCTATTACGAAGATCCTTTAAAGTAGCCATTAATTTTCAAATTTATTTTTAAAGCTTTCAATAAAAGATCTTAATTTAGTTTCATTAGCCTCGTCTAATTTTCCAGATGAAGAAATGTTGCTTAAAATATCTGGTGCATCAGACTTGATTTGGCTTAATAATTGACTTTCAAACTGTTTAATTTTTCCAAGATCAACATTATCCAAATATCCTTTTACACCACAAAATATAGACACAACTTGTTCTTCAACTTTTAAAGGGGAGTATTGACCTTGTTTTAAAAGTTCAGTTAACTTAGATCCTCTGTTTAATAACTGCTGGGTGGAAGCGTCCAAGTCTGAACCAAATTGAGCAAAAGCTGCCATCTCTCTATATTGAGCAAGTTCTAGCTTGATAGAACCAGCCACTTGTTTCATTGCCTTGATTTGTGCTGCTGAACCAACTCTTGATACAGAAATACCCACGTTTACCGCTGGTCTAATACCTTTAAAAAATAACTCTGTTTCCAAAAATATCTGTCCATCAGTAATTGAAATAACGTTGGTAGGAATATAAGCAGAAACGTCGCTGGCTTGTGTTTCAATAACTGGCAAAGCAGTCAACGATCCTCCGCCATGTTCATCGCTTAACTTCGCTGCTCTTTCTAATAATCTACTATGTAAATAAAACACGTCTCCTGGAAAAGCTTCTCGTCCTGGAGGTCTTCTTAATAATAAAGACATTTGTCTGTAAGCCACTGCTTGTTTTGAAAGATCATCATATACGATAAGCGCATGCATTCCATTATCTCTAAAATACTCTCCCATTGTACAGCCAATATAAGGTGCCAAAAACTGAAGAGGAGCTGGATCTGAAGCTGTCGCAGCTACTACTATGGTATATTCTAATGCACCAGAATCTTCTAAAGTTTTTACAATTTGAGCTACTGTTGATCTTTTTTGGCCAATCGCAACATAAATACAATATAATTTTTTAGACTCATCGGAAGATTTGTTAATCTCTTTTTGATTAATAATTGTGTCGATAGCAATTGCAGTTTTTCCTGTCTGTCTGTCGCCAATAATTAGCTCCCTTTGTCCTCTTCCAATTGGAATTAAACTATCAATAGCTTTTAATCCAGTTTGCATCGGCTCATGAACAGATTTTCTAGAAATAATTCCTGGAGCTTTCACATCAACTCTTCTTCTTTCAGATTTTGAGTCAATTGGACCTTTGCCGTCTATTGGATTTCCTAATCCATCCACGACTCTTCCTAATAATGATTTTCCAACTGCCACATCTACAATTTTTCCAGTTCTTTTAACGATATCACCCTCTTTGATTTTAGAGTCATCTCCAAAAATAACCACACCTACGTTATCATTTTCCAAGTTCAGGGCCATTCCTTTAGTCCCTTCTGAAAACTCAACCATTTCTCCCGCCTGAACATTATCAAGTCCATATATTCTTGAAATTCCGTCCCCTACGGAAAGAACTTGTCCAACTTCAGAAACCTCCGTTTCTGAACCAAAGTTCTGAATTTGCTCCTTAATTACTTTTGTTACTTCTGCTGGGTTTATGTCCATTATTGTTCTCCTAAATATTATTTAAAATTCTGTTAAATTTACTTTTTGCCGAATTGTCGATCATTTTACTTCCAACTTTTAAAATTGATCCTGAAATTAAACTTTCATCGACTGAAAAATTTAATTTAATATCTTTTTTATAAAGAAGAGAAAGTTCTTTTTTAATTTCTTCTTTCTTGATTTCAGAAATTTCATTAGCAATAATTAAATCTGCGGTTACTTCTCCTTTGCTCTCTGCAACAATTGAAAAAAAATCTCTAATAATTTTCTCTAAAAAGAAAAATCTTCCCTTTTCATTTATAAGTTTAAGAAAATTGATAAAATATTTATTAAAATTAAATTTTTTTGATATAGATTCAATAATTGATAGTCTAGATTGTTTCTGAATAGTGGGATTAACGACAAACTTTTTAAAATCGATAGAATCTTTTAACAAAGTTCCCACTTGAAAAAAATTTTTTTCTATTTCAGGTAAAATATTTTTTTCAACTGCTATTTGAAAAATAGATTTTGCATATCTACCGGTAGCGTCTGAAAATGAATTTGATTGGCTTTCCAAGATAATTCCTTTGCTTTAATAATTTCGAGGCTGTTCGTAGCATAATGAAAAGTGACGATCAAGTGCGATATTTTAGAGAATCTTCAAAATTATAGGAAGTTTGTAGGGTCCACATCAACCTCAAGTTTTATATCTTTGCTTATTTCATTTAAATTTAGCCAATCCCTTAAAAACTGCTGTGGAAATATAGAAACATCATATTTAATTAACAAGCGCATTCTAAACCTACCTCTTACTTTAAATATAGGGGCAGATACTGGACCGTATATTTTAATTTTAGTTTGAATAGGAAATGTTTGTTTTAATTTTTTAGAAATTTTGTCGACTACAAATTGATTTTTGCCAGAAATAATTATGGAAACTAATTTTGTAAATGGTGGTAAATTAGCTTTTTTTCTAAAACTTAACTCCTCTTCATAAAAAACATCTGGGTTAGGATTCGATAAAGAATGAAGAATTTTATTGTTAGAATCATTTGTTTGTAAAAATACAATGGCTTTATTATCTACTCTTCCTGCTCTTCCAGATAGTTGCTGCAATAATTGAAAATTTTTTTCAGATGCTCTGATATCACTTCCTAAAAAATTTGTATCTGAATTAATAACTACAATACAATTTAAATGAGGAAAATGAAAACCTTTAGAAATTAATTGTGTACCTACTAAAATAGATATTTTATTTTGCTCTATATTTTGAATAATGTTTGCTGAGTCTTTATTACGACTTATAGTATCAGAGGAAAAAATTTGTATTTTTTGATCAGGAAATAAATTTTTTACTTCTTCAAAAATTTTTTCAATACCAATTCCATAGAAGGAAAAATTACATTTTTTTCCGTCAACACATGTTTGATTTATTTTTGTTTTATGATCACAATAATGACAAATAGCTTCATTAGTAGCTTGGTGAAAAACAAGACCGATTGAGCAATAAGGACAGACCAATCTTTTTTTACACTGATAACAAATAATATAAGTTGAATATCCTCTACGATTTAAAAAAAATAAAACTTGATTTTTTTCATCTACAATTTTTTTTAATTGTGAAATAATACTGTTAGAAACAAACTTTCCTTTATCAGGTGGAAACTTAATTAAATCGACAATTTGAGTTTTGGGAAATGATATATTTTTATATCTTTCTTTTAGCGCTACATAAAAATATTTCTTATTTATACTATTAAAATAACTTTCAATCGAAGGAGTGGCAGATATTAATAAAATAGGAAACTTTTCAATCGATGCCTTTAAAATAGACATGTCTCTGGCATTATAAATTAATCCTTCATCCTGCTTGTAAGAAGAGTCATGCTCTTCATCAATTATGATTAATTTTAAATCTTGAAAAGGTAAAAAAAGAGATGATCTAGCTCCCAAAACTAATTTTATTTTATTTTGAGAAATCTCATGCCAAATAATTTTTTTTTTTTTATCTCCTATACTGGAATGCCACAAGGCAACTTCGGTACCAAAATAATCTTTAAATCTTTGCGAAATTTGCTTAGTAAGAGCAATTTCTGGCAGCAAAACTAGCACTTGGTGGTCCTTCTTTAGTGCTTCTTTTATAATTTCTAAGTAAACAAGAGTTTTTCCTGAGCCAGTCACCCCGTGGAGCAGTGTAGTAGAATAGGTATTAAAATTTAAATTATTTAAAATTTGCCTAACAGAGTTTTTTTGTTGTGTATTTAAAATTTCATTTTTAATTTTTATAATATCAAATTCATTATCAATTTTTTTTTGTTTGATTTTATCTAAAGAAACAAAACCTTTTTCAAACATAAAAAGCTTTAAGGTCATGCCAAGATTAGAAATATTATACTGAGAAAATTTTTTTATAAATTCTATATTTGCAGAGGAAAGTTTTGGAAAATCTACTTTTGAGATTATTTTTTTTATTTTTATATTTTCTGGTACTTTTACTTGCTTCTCCCAAACTACTCCTATTATCTGTTTATTTCTAAATGGAACGTAAACATAATCACCAATTTCAGGTTTATAAGAAACATCAGATAAATACGTGAATGGACGGTCAAATTTAATTGGAAGCAAAACATTTATCTTCATATAAAAATTGATTTATATATTTTTAAATAATAAGTTACACTACTATGAAAATATTCTTAGATTCATCAGATATTAAAGAAATTAAACCTATTAACCAAACTGGTTTAATTGATGGTATTACAACGAATCCATCGTTACTTTCTAAACAGGAAGGAAATTTTAAACAAATTTTAAAAGCCATAGCAACAGAGGTAAAAGGTCCAATTAGCGCTGAGGTAACTGCAATTCATGCAAATAAAATGATTGATGAAGCAAAAATATTACAAAAAATAGCCAAAAATATTGTGATCAAAATTCCTCTCACCCTCGATGGACTAACTGCTTGCAATTATTTAAGTAAAAAAAAATTTAAAGTTAATGTAACTCTTTGTTTTTCAGCTAATCAAGCAATGCTAGCAGCAAAAGCTGGGGCAACTTATATTTCTCCATTTATTGGAAGATTAGATGATATAGGAGAAAATGGATTACAACTAATTAAGGATATAAAAACAGTTTATCAAAATTATAATTGCACTACTAAAATTTTAGCTGCCTCAATCCGAACTCCTGAACATGTGTTTGAAGTTGCAAAAATAGGAGCGGATGTTGTGACTATACCTCCTAAAATTTTTCACACTCTTTATAAGCACGATCTCACAGACAAAGGTTTGGAATCTTTTTTATCTGATTGGAAAAAAAGTGGAAAACAAATAAATTAAAAATGTATAGCTCTTTTGTCTACTGCTAAGGCAGCTTCTCTTACTGCTTCGGTTAAAGTAGGATGTGCATGACAAGTTCTTGCGATATCTTCTGCACTTGCTCCAAACTCCATTGCCAATACTACTTCTGCAATCATCGTCCCCACATCTGGACCGATCATGTGCACCCCTAAAACTTTATCTGTAACTTTATCAGCTAATATTTTAACAAACCCGTCAGCATCATTATTAATTTTAGCTCTTGAATTTGCTAAAAATGGAAATTTTCCAACATTATACTCAATTCCTGCTTTTTTTAACTGCTCCTCAGTTTTTCCAACAGCAGCAACTTCTGGAGAAGTATAGACTACTCCAGGAATAGTATCATGATTTACATGTCCGTATTTTCCAGAAATAAATTCTGCTACTGCCATTCCCTCATCTTCGGCTTTATGTGCTAGCATAGGTCCATCAATCACATCACCTATTGCATAAATATTATCAACATTTGTTTTAAACTTCTTATCAACTGGGATTCTGCCTTTCGAATCTTTACTTATTTTAACAGACTCTAAATTTAATCCCTCTGTATTTGGTTTTCTACCTACCGACATAAGAACAATATCTGATGACATTTCTAATTTTTGTCCATTACTTTCTACTATTACCGTAGCTCCATTAGAATTTTTTTGAACATCTAATACCTTGCTTGATAAATGAAATTTCATTCCTTGCTTTTTTAAAATTTTTAAAAAGTTATCACATATTTCTCTATCCATTCCTGGAGTAATATGATCCATATATTCGATCACTTCTACTTCTGAACCTAGTCTCAGCCATACGGAGCCCATTTCAAGTCCAATTACTCCACCTCCAATAATAATTAGTTTTTTAGGAACTTGTTTTAAAGACAAAGCTCCAGTCGAAGATACAATAATTTCCTCATCAATTGTAATATTAGGCAATGAAACAACTGAGGAGCCTGTTGCAATTACAATATGTTTAGCTTTAATTTGACTTATCGATCCGGAGGAGTCTTTGACTGAAATAGTATTTTTATCCTGAAAACTTCCATGTCCTTTTAAATAAGTAACTTTATTTTTTTTAAATAAGAATTCGATACCCTTGGTAAGTCCGTCTACAGACTTTGCTTTATGATCCATCATTTTTGACAAATCTAACGATATAGAACCAGTGTTAATTCCAATATCCTTAAATTCATGCTGAGCTTTGCTGTACATCTCTGATGCATGCAATAAAGATTTTGACGGGATGCAACCTACATTTAAACAAGTCCCACCCAAGGCTCCTCTGGACTCTATGCAGGCAGTTTTATTGCCTAATTGAGCTGCCCGAATGGCACAAACATAACCCCCCGGACCTCCTCCAATTACTACAACGTCAAATTCTTCCATATCTTATAAATTTAAAAATAATCTTCTCGGATCTTCTAATATTTCTTTTACTCTAACTAAAAAAGAAACGGCTTCTTTCCCGTCAATAATTCTATGATCATATGATAGCGCTAAATACATAATAGGTCGAACTTCAATTTTTCCATTAATCACCACTGCTCGTTGAACAATATTATGCATTCCTAAAACACCAGACTGAGGAGGATTAATTATGGGTGTTGAAAGCATAGATCCATAAATTCCTCCGTTAGTTATAGTGAACGTCCCACCCTGTAATTCATCAATCGACAGTTGATTATTTTTTGCCTTATTGCCCATATTGACAATTTCTTTTTCAATTTGATCAAAAGACAATTCGTCGGCATTGCCTAGAACAGGAACTACAAGACCTTTGTCAGTTCCTACTGCAACACCAATGTTGTAATAGTTTTTATAAACAATTTCCTCTCCTTGCACTTCAGCATTTACAGCAGGAAACGCCTGCAAAGCATTCACGCATGCTTTTACAAAAAAAGACATAAAGCCAAGTTTTACTCCATACCTTTTTTCAAATTCATCTTTGTTATCTTTTCTGATTTGAATAATCATCGACATATCAACTTCATTAAAAGTAGTTAATATGGCCGCATTATTTTGGGCATCTTTTAATCTTTTTGCAATTGTAGCCCTTAGTCGAGTCATTTTTACCCGCTCTTCTTCTCCTATTTCAATCTTTCTTTTATTCGGAGAAGGACTAAATCCCATGAGACCTACAAGATCACCTTTTAAAATTCTTCCATCTTTGCCTGATCCAACAACAGAGGTGATATCAATATTTTTTTCTTCTACTATTCTCTTAACGGCAGGAGACAGTTCATTTTGTTTAGTTTTTGACTGATCAATTTTATCAGGTTTAAATTCTGTTTTTTTGATTTCCACTACTTTATTTTCTTCTGGTTTCTTCTCTTTTGAAGACAAAGATACTGCGCTACCAGTGCCTACCATTCCCAGAGCAGAACCAACACTAACTGTGGATCCTTCTGGGGCTAAAATTTCTGACAAAACGCCTGCTTTCGGAGAAGTAACATCAACACTAACTTTGTCAGTTTCTAATGAAACAACTGCCTCGTCTGCTTTCACTGCATCTCCTGGTTTTTTTAACCACTTCGCGACCGTAGCTTCTTTAATAGACTCGCCCAGAGTTGGAACAATAATTTTATCAGCCATTTATATAGTTAATGCTTTTGTAACAATTTCTTCTTGTTGAGCAACATGTTTTTTTAAATAACCCGTAGCTGTAGATGCCGAAGGTCCTCTACCGATATATTGAACTTTCTTAGATTTTGCGTTCATAAAATCTAAAGTCCAATTAATATATCGCTCTACAGTATTCCAGCATCCCATATTTTGTGGCTCCTCTTGACACCAAATATATTCTTTCGCATTAGAAAACCGCTTAATATGTTTAACCAAAGCTTTTACTGGGAACGGATATAATTGCTCTATTCTTATAAGCTGAATTTTATTTTGTTTCATTTCTTCTCTTTTTTCTAAAAGATCAAAATAAACTTTTCCTGAACATAAAACTACTCTCTCAATATTTTTATCCTCTGCTAATTTAATTAATTTATATTCTGGATACTCAGCGTGATCACACAGCACTCTATGAAAAGAATTATTTTTAGAAAAATCCTCTAACTCAGAAACGCATTTTTTATGTCTTAATAAAGATTTAGGTGAAAAAATAACTAATGGTTTTCTAAATTTTCTATGAATTTGTCGTCTTAATGCATGAAAATAGTTTGCGGGTGTAGTACAATTTACTACTTGCAAATTTTCTTGGGCACAAGCTTGTAAGTATCGTTCAATTCTAGCAGAAGAGTGTTCGGGACCCTGACCTTCATATCCGTGAGGCAATAACATCACCAGACCACTTGCTCGTGTCCATTTTTTTTCTCCAGAGCTAATGAATTGATCAAAAATAACTTGAGCGCCATTAGCAAAGTCTCCAAATTGAGCTTCCCATAAAACTAGTGTGTCTGGCTCCACTAGTGAATATCCATATTCAAAACCTAACACTCCCATTTCTGATAATAAACTGTCTATTATTTCAGCTTTGGCCTGTTTCTTGTTTAAATTATTTAATGGGAAATATTTTTCACCCGTTGTCTGATCGGTAATCCCAGCATGTCGTTGGCTAAAAGTACCTCTAACCGAATCTTGTCCAACTAATCTAACAGGATATCCTTCTTCAAGCAGAGTTCCAAAGGCTAAACTTTCTGCTGTACTCCAGTCAAAACCTTTTCCGGTTTCAAACATTTTTTTCTTAGCTTCAAATATTCTTCTTATGGTTGGATGAGCATCAAAATTATCAGGAATAGTACATAATTTTTTTCCTAAATTTTTTATAATTCTTAAATCCACACCAGTAATTCCTCTTCGATCGGATCCATATTCAGTGGTAAATTTGGACCAAGTTCCAGTAAACCAATCTTGCTCATTAGGTATATAATTTTTAGAAGACTCAAATTCTTGATCTAGTTTTTTCTTATAATCTGAAATTTGTTTATCAATATCTTGCTGTGTAAACAGTCCTTCTTTAATTAATTGTTTAGAATAAACAGACAAAATAGATGGATGATTTTTAATTTTTTTATACATCAAGGGCTGAGTAAATGATGGCTCGTCACCCTCATTATGTCCAAATCTTCTGTAACAAAAAATATCTATGACTACGTCTCGTCTAAATTTTTGTCTGTATTCTGTTGCAACTTTAGCAACATAAACTACCGCTTCTACATCATCACCATTCACGTGAAAGATGGGAGCTTGAACCATTTTGGCAACTTCGGATGGGTAGGGAGATGATCTTGCAAAAGAAGGAACTGTGGTAAAACCAATTTGATTATTAACAATGATATGAATAGTTCCTCCAATATTGTGCCCTGGCACTCCAGACATTGCAAAACATTCTGCAACAATTCCTTGACCAGCAAAAGCAGCATCTCCATGTAATAAAATTGGAATTACTTTTTCTCTATTTTTATCTTTGTGAAAAAATTGTTTAGCTCTAGTTTGTCCAAGCACTACTGGATTAACTGCCTCTAAATGGGATGGGTTAGCTGTTAAACTAACATGAACTTTATTACCATCAAACTCCCGGTTTGCTGAAGCTCCTAAATGATATTTTACATCTCCAGAAACTCCACCCATGGCAGGTCCTGGCTCTCCACCAAATTCTTTAAATATTTTTTTTAAAGGTTTTTGAATAACATTAGTTAAAACATTTAATCTGCCTCGGTGTGGCATTCCAATTTTTACTTCGACCGCTCCTAAGGAACCTCCCATTTTAATAATTTGTTCCATGGCAGGAACTAAAGACTCACAACCATCTAGGCCAAATCTTTTTGTGCCAACAAATTTTGCATGCAGATATTTTTCAAAACCTTCTGCCTCTAAAACTCTATTTAATATTGCTTTTTTTCCCTCTACTGAAAAAGAAATTTCTTTATCTTTTCCCTCAATTCTATTTTGAATCCAGCTTTTTTCTTCTGGATCCGTCATATGCATGTACTCTACACCAACTTTTGAACAATATGTTTTAAGTAAAATTTCTAGTATCTCATTAATAGATGCATATTTAAGGCCCAACACATCATCTAAAAAAATTTTTCTATCTCTATCTTTTGAGCTAAATCCATAAGTTTCAGGATTCAATTCAGGATGCTCCGAACTTAATGTTAACCTTAGTGGATCTAAATCGGCTATTAAGTGACCTCTAATTCGGTAAGCTCTGATCATCATAATAGCTCTTACTGAATCTTTGGTTGCGGTCTCTACATCAAAGTTTTGATTTTTTGGTAACTCTTTAATAATTTTTTCTTGAATTTCCAAAACGTTTACCTTCGGCAATAAAGCCTCGTACTGATCTAAGTTTCCATTGTGACTATTTTTTATTTTTTCTGGAGACCAACTAGCTTTGGCAACATCTCGTTTTATTAATTCTTTATTTTCAGATAGACCTAAAAAAAACTCTCTCCAACTTTCTTGTATCGAATTGGGATCATTTACAAATTTTTCATATAATTCTTCAATGTAGGAATTGTTTGCGCCAGCTAAGAAAGAAGTTGTTTCAAATATTTTATTTTTAGAAGATGACATTTACAAACCTAAATATATCTCAACCTTTTAGCTTAGTCTTTAAAGTTTTTCCAATCTCTGCTGGAGAATTGGTCACAACAATACCACAAGATCTCATCTTTTCTATTTTGTCTTGTGCACCGCCTTTTCCGCCAGCTATAATCGCTCCAGCGTGCCCCATTCTTCTTCCTGGAGGAGCAGTTAAACCAGCAATAAATCCTACAATTGGTTTTTTTGTTTTAGAATCTTTTATAAATTGAGCAGCCTCTTCTTCTGCTGTTCCACCAATTTCACCAATCATGATTATGGACTCGGTTTTGTCATCTTTTAAAAATAACTCCAAACAATCAATAAAGTTAGTTCCATTAATAGGATCTCCACCAATTCCTATACATGTCGATTGTCCGAGACCAATTTCAGAGGTTTGTGCTACCGCTTCATAAGTAAGCGTTCCTGAACGAGACACTATTCCCACAGATCCTTTTTTATGAATATGTCCTGGCATAATGCCAATCTTGCACTCGTCCGGGGTAATGATACCAGGACAATTAGGCCCGATTAACCTTGTTTTAGAGCCTTTTAATTTTTCTTTTACCTTGATCATGTCCAAAATAGGTATCCCTTCAGTTATGCATACGACCAGAGGCAATTCGCAATCAATTGCTTCAATGATTGCAGCAGCTGCAAATTTTGCAGGAACATAAATCATAGTTGCGTCTGCCTTAGTAGCAACGACAGCATCTGCAACTGAATTAAAAACTGGTTTTCCTAAATGAAGTTGTCCGCCTTTGCCAGGAGTAACTCCCCCCACTAGATTAGTTCCGTATGCTAGAGCTTGTTCTGAATGAAAAGTTCCATGAGTGCCGGTAAATCCTTGGCAAATAAGCTTTGTATTTTTATTAACTAAGACAGACATGGTTACTTAATCGCCTCAACAATTTTCTGAGCTGCTTCAGAAAGATTACTAGCAGGAATTATTTTTAAATTAGATTGTTCTAAAATTTTTTTGCCTTCCTCAAACTTAGTACCTGCTAATCGTACTACTAAAGGAACGCTTAAATTAGTTTCTTTTGCGGCTGCAATCACTCCCTCTGCAATTACATCGCAACGCATGATACCACCAAAAATATTTATCAATATTCCTTTAACATTTTTATCTGACAAAATAATTTTAAATGCAGCAGAAACTTTTTCTTTGGTTGCGCCTCCTCCCACATCTAAAAAATTCGCAGGTTCTGAACCGTATAATTTTATAATATCCATTGTGGCCATGGCTAAACCCGCCCCATTCACCATGCATCCAATTGCACCATCTAACTTGATATATGCCAAGTCATACTTGCTGGCTTCAATCTCTGCTGGATCTTCTTCATTTAAATCTCTAAGTGCAACGACATCGGGATGCCTATATAGAGCATTAGAGTCAAAATTAATTTTAGCATCTAGACATAAAACATTATTATCCTTGGTAAGAATTAGTGGATTTACCTCTATCAAATTTGCATCTGTACTTACTAAAGCATCAAAAATAGATTGTATTAATTGTTCAGCTTGTTGCGCACAAGAATTAGGTAACTGATATGGTTTTAAAATTTGCTTAATATCATCTTTGGATAATCCATTTGCTAGACTGACTCTGGTAGTAATAATTTTATCTGGAGTTTTGCTAGCAACCTCTTCTATATCCATTCCTCCTTCTGCACTTGAAATAAATGCAATTTTCGAACTAGCTCTATCTACCAAACACGATAAATAAAATTCTTTTTGAATATCTGAGGCTTCTTCAATATAAAGTCTTTTTACTTCTCTGCCTTGTGGTCCCGTTTGATGGGTAACTAGAACTTTTCCCATTAAAATTTTTGCTTCTTGCTTTAATTGTTCAATATTTTCAACAACTTTTACGCCTCCTGCCTTGCCTCTTCCTCCAGCATGAATTTGAGCTTTTAGCACAATCTTACTTGTTTTTATTTTTTTGATTTTTTCATCTATCTCGCTAAGCGAAAAAATAGGAACTCCATTTGGTACTGGTGCACCAAATTTTTTTAAAATATCTTTGGCCTGATGTTCGTGAATGTTCATTTAGGCAAGACTTGGATCAATTTTCTTAGCTGCTTCAAAAAGATCCCTAACTGCCGAGATAGAAATATCAAAATATTTTTTTTCCTCTGCATCTAGCTCTAATTCAACAACTTTTTCTATACCTGAAGCCCCAATAATCACTGGAACTCCTACATATAAATCTTTTATTCCATATTCACCATTTAAAAAAGCTGCACAAGGTAAAGTCTTTTTTTCATCTTTAAGAAAAGCCTCTGCCATTTGTACTCCTGCAGCTGCTGGTGCATAAAAAGCTGACCCTTTTTCTAAATATTTAACAATTTCTGCTCCACCATTTCTTGTTCGATCTACAATTTGATTTAATGTTTCTTGATTAATTTTTCCGTTTTTAACCAAATCAGATAATTTTTCTTTTTTTACAAATGTTCTATTTGGCATAGGAACCATGGTGTCACCATGCCCCCCTAAAACAAATGAGTCTATATCTTTAATTGGTACCTGAAGCTCTTGAGATAAAAATCTTTTAAATCTTGAAGTGTCTAACACTCCAGCCATTCCAATTACTTTATTTTTGGGAAGACCAGAATATTTTTGCAAAGCCATCACAATTACATCTAGTGGATTAGTAATGCATATTACAAATGCGTTGGGAGAAGTATGTTTAATACCATCCGCGACTTGTTTAATAATTTTTAAATTAATTCCTAAAAGATCATCTCTAGTCATTCCTGGTTTTCTTGGAACTCCAGCAGTGATAATAATTACATCTGAGTTTTTTGTATCCTCGTAATTGCTAGTACCAACTAAATCTACGCTCGATCCATCTACAGCTAAAGATTGTGCAATATCTAGTGCTTTTCCTTTAGCTATTCCTTCTGCAACATCAAATAATACGACGTCAGCTAATTCTTTTGTGGCAATTAAGTGAGCGAGAGTTCCACCAATTTGTCCCGCTCCTATTAATGATATTTTTTTTCTATTCATAGTTACTTCATGGTTGGCATTATAAATTCAGGATTGCTTCTTATACCTGAGGGCCAACGAGATGTAACTGTTTTTAGTTTGGTATAAAACCGCACACCTTCCATACCGTGCATATGTTGATCTCCAAATAATGACCTTTTCCATCCTCCAAAACTATGAAATGCCATAGGAACTGGGATAGGTATGTTAATTCCAACCATTCCTACTTGAATTTTATTCACAAAGGTCCTCGCTGAATCGCCATCCCTGGTATACAAACTTACACCATTTCCATATTCGTGATTGTTGATAAGTTTTACAGCACTCTCAAAATCTTTTACTCGGATAACCGAAAGCACAGGTCCAAAAATCTCTTCTTTATAAATTTTCATTTGATCTGTGACATGATCAAATAAACATCCACCCATAAAAAAACCTTTTTCATAGCCTTGTAATTTTAAATTTCTTCCATCTACAACTAGCTTCGCTCCTTCTTTAACTCCAATATCTACATAGCTTCTTACTTTTTCTAAATGTTCTTTGGTAACCAGGGGTCCCATTTCAGAATGTTCATCCATTCCAGGTCCCACTTTTAACGACTCTACTTGTTGTGTAAGTTTTTTAACTAGCACATCACCAATTCCTCCCACAGCTACAGCCACTGACTGCGCCATACATCGCTCTCCTGCTGATCCATAAGCAGCACCCATCAATCCATTTACAGCTTGATCAATGTCAGAGTCTGGCATTACTACGCAATGATTTTTTGCTCCACCTAGTGCCTGAACTCTTTTTTCATTTTTAGCTGCACCTTCATAAATATATTTTGCAATAGGCGTTGAACCTACAAAACTGATTGCGCTTACTTTTTTATTTTCTAACAAAGCATCAACCGATTCTTTATCTCCATTGACAACATTGAAAACTCCGTCTGGTAACCCAGCTTCTTTTAAAAGTTTTCCTAATAATAAAGGACAAGAAGGATCTTTTTCAGATGGCTTCAATACAAATGTATTTCCGCATGCAATAGCCACTGGAAACATCCACATGGGAACCATAGCTGGGAAGTTAAAAGGAGTAATTCCAGCACAAACCCCTAGAGGCTGTCTTAAAGACCAACTATCTACATCTCTGCCAACATTTTCAGTAAAATCTCCTCTTAATAAATGAGGGATCCCGCATGCAAACTCGACTACTTCCAATCCTCTTGTTAAAGATCCTTTGGCATCATTATAAACTTTTCCATGTTCTGATACGATCGCTTTAGTTAATTCATCAGAGTTTTTTTCAATTAATTCTTTAAATTTGAATAAAATTCTAGCTCTTTGCAAAGGTGGCGTATTTGACCAAGACTCAAAAGCAGAGCTTGCTACATTCACTGCATCATCCACATCTTGTTTGGAAGCTAAAGAAACCTTTGCAGTAACTTCACCTGTGGCTGGATTGTAAACATCTGAAGTTCTTTTAGATTTTCCTTCAAAAATGGAACCATTTACAAAGTGATGAATAGTTTTCATAAGAGCGTAGAAATTATAGATTGCCTTTTAAGCTGTCAATTTTAATAAAAAAAAAATGAAATTAATAATATAAAATTATCTACTATTATCAGCGCTAACTAACATTTTTTTGATAGAGCCAATTGCTTTTGCAGGATTTAAACCTTTCGGACAAGCATTGGTGCAGTTCATGATCGTATGACATCTAAATAGCTTAAGTTCATCAGCTACTTTTTGTAATCTTTTTTTTCTTTCATCATCTCTGCTATCTATGATCCATCTGTAAGCTTGAAGTAAAACTGCCGGTCCTAAATACTTATCACCATTCCACCAATAACTTGGGCATGAGGTCGAGCAACAAGCACATAAAATACATTCATACAACCCATCTAACTTGGATCTGTCCTCAACCGTTTGTAATTTTTCAAGGCCATCTTTACCTGAGACTTCGGATTGCATCCACGGCTCTATAGATTGATATTGTTTGTATAACTGTTGCAAATCTGGAACCAAATCTTTTACTACTGGCATGTGCGGTAAAGGATAAATATTAATATCTCCCTCAATTTCTTTAGATGACTTGGTGCAAGCTAGCGTATTTGACCCATCAATATTCATGGCACAACTTCCGCAAATACCTTCTCTACAAGATCTTCTAAAAGTTAAAGTTGAGTCAATTTCATTCTTAATTTTAATTAATGCATCTAGTACCATTGGACCACAATTGTCCATATCTACTTCATACGTGTCTAATTTTGGATTTTGATTATCTTCTGGATTCCAACGATACACATTTACCTTTTTTATATTTTTGGACTGACCTTTGTGTGAAAAATATTTTCCTTTTTGAATAGAAGAATTTTTAGGTAAAGCAAATTGAACCATTTAGTATACCCTTGCCTTTGGCGGAAAATATTGTACGTCGCTTGTCAAAGTATAGGAATGAACATCTCGATATTTAATATCTACTTTTCCATCTTGATGCCATGCCAATGTATGCTTCATCCACTCTTGATCATTTCTTTCTTTAAAGTCTTCACGCGAATGAGCTCCTCTGCTTTCTTTTCTGTTTTCCGCAGAAGATACCGTGACCATAGATTGTCTAATTAAATTATCAAACTCCAGAGCCTCAACTAAATCTGTATTAAATACCAACGACCTATCCGAAATAGAAATATCTTTAAGGCCTTCCCATGGTTGTTGAATATCTTTTAAGCCCTCTTTTAATGTTTGATCTGTTCTAAAAACTGCACACTTACTTTGCATAGTTCTTTGCATTTTATCTCTCAATACAGAAGTAGGAGTGCCACCATTAGCATTTCTCATTTTATCAAAACGATCTAAAGATTTTTGGGTTTCAGACTCTGGTATGTCTGCATGTTTAGAATTGGGCTTTACGACTTCTGCAGTACGAATAGCTGCTGCCTTACCAAACACTACCAAATCAATCAAAGAATTAGATCCTAATCTATTTGCGCCGTGCACAGAAACGCACGCGGCTTCACCAATAGACATCAGACCTTCGACAATTACTTCAGATCCCTCTGCATTTTTAGTCAAAACCTCTCCATAATAATTCGTAGGAATCCCACCCATATTGTAATGAACTGTTGGCAACACTGGAATAGGCTCTTTAGTTACATCAACACCTGCAAAAACTTTTGCCGATTCAGATATGCCAGGTAATCTTTCATGTAAAATTTTTGGATCTAAATGATTTAAATGTAAATAGATATGATCTTTGTTTTTTCCAACTCCTCTGCCTTCATTGATTTCAATCGTCATAGATCTCGACACAACATCTCTGGACGCTAAATCTTTTGCTGATGGTGCATATCTTTCCATAAAACGTTCACCTTCAGAATTAACTAAAAAACCACCTTCACCCCTACTTCCTTCAGTAATCAAACATCCAGCTCCATAGATTCCCGTTGGATGAAATTGCACAAATTCCATATCTTGCAAAGGAAGACCTGCTCGCAAAACCATTCCCCCACCATCTCCTGTACAAGTGTGTGCAGATGTTGCTGAAAAATAAGCTCTTCCATAACCACCTGTTGCAAGAATAGTCATATTAGCTCTAAATCTATGTATAGTTCCATCTTGCAAAGACCATGCTAAAATTCCATGGCACTTACCATCATGCATTAATAAATCTAATGCAAAATATTCAATAAAAAATTCTGTATTCTTTTTTAAAGCCTGTCCATAAAGAGTATGCAAAATAGCATGACCAGTTCGATCTGCCGCTGCACAAGTTCTTTGAACAACTCCATTCCCATAATTTTTTGTCATTCCCCCAAATGGTCTTTGGTAAATCTTTCCTTCTTCTGTCCTGCTAAATGGTACTCCATATTTCTCTAGTTCGACTACAGCTTGTGGTGCTTCTTTACATAAAAATTCTATGGCATCTTGATCGCCCAACCAATCCGCTCCTTTTACCGTATCAAACATATGCCAACGCCAGTCGTCCTCTCCCATATTTCCAAGGGCTGCTGAAATTCCACCTTGAGCTGCTGCTGTGTGACTTCTAGTAGGAAATACTTTTGATATGCAAGCAGTTTTTAATCCAGCTTCCGACAAACCTACAGCTGCTCGAAGTCCAGATCCTCCTGCACCAACCACAATGGCATCATACTCGTGATCGATTATTTTATAGTTGCTCATGAAATTTAATTAAATTTAATTAAGACCAACGATACAATAGTTACTAATGGAAGAACAGTTGCAAATACGGAAATTATAAAATTAGCGACACTTTTGTACCTGCTATTCTGAATATAATCCTCAAATATTTCACCCATCCCAATTTTCATATGAAAAAAAACCAAAACTAAAAGAATAACTGAAAAAACAAAATTTATATCATTTTTGAAAAAGGCTAAGACTGTTTGATAATCTTTTTGAATTAACCCAGTAAAAATAGATAAAAACCAAATGAGCACAGGTAATAAAATAACAGCTGAAATTCTTTGTAACATCCATTTTTTAACAACATTATTGCTCATGCTAAAATCCAAAAACCAATTGTTAATAAAAAAGAACTAACCAGAACCACTATTCCCGATAAATTAGCTGTTTTTATTTCATATCCATAACCCATATCCCAAAACAAATGTCTGACACCATTTAGCAAATGATAACTAAAAGACCATGTAAAACCGATCAAAATAAATTTTCCGATAAAGCTAGATGCAAACATGGAAAAATATTTGTAGCAATTTTCTCCCATGTATAGGGAAAGTATCCAAGAACAAATTAAAGTAATGCCCGCTGTGTTAATAATAGATGTTAAACGATGTGTAATTGATAATAAAGAAGACAGCTGCCATTTATAAACTTGAAGGTGTGGGGACAGAGGTCTATTTTTTTGCAAATCATCCATTATTTGTATTAGATAAACTTTTTATTAATTAATGTTTCGGCAATTTGCACTGCATTTAATGCCGCTCCTTTTAATAAATTATCAGAAACAATCCAAAGATTTAAACAATTTTTTTCTGTATGATCCACACGAATTCTTGAAATATAAGTTTCAAACTGATCCTGAGCTTCAAAAGGAGTAATATAACCACCATCTTTTCTTTCATCTATTACTTTACACCCACTAGCAGCTGATAGTGCGGCTCTGACTTGTTCTAACTCAAAAGGTTTTTCAAACTGAATATTCACTGACTCGCTGTGAGAAATTAATACTGGAACTCTTACGCAGGTAGCAGTTAATTTTATTTTACTATCTAAAATTTTTTTTGTTTCATTAACCATTTTTAATTCTTCTTTTGTGTATCCATCATCTGCAAATACATCGATATGAGGAATTAAGTTGAAAGCAATTTGTTTAGTAAATTTTTTAGATTGAATGGGTTCATTATTTAAAAATTGCTTCGTTTGATAAATAAGTTCGTCCATGGGCTCTTTACCTCCTCCGGATACGGATTGATAAGTGGAGGTAACTACTCTCTGAATAGTAAATAAATCATGTAAAGGTTTCAGCGCAACCACCAACTGAGCTGTTGAACAGTTTGGGTTCGCAATGATATTTCTTTTTTTATAATTTTTTAGGTCTTGCCAATTTACTTCTGGTACAATCAATGGAATATCTGGTTCCATTCGATAAAGACTAGAATTATCTATCACAATCGTATGTTTGGCAGCTTTTTCTGCTAGTTGTTTAGAAACCGCAGAACCACAACAAAAAAAAGTAATTGTAGCTTTAGAAAAATCAAACAAATCTAACTGCTCTACAATAATTTTAGTACCCTTAAATTCTATTGATTTACCTGCGCTGTTTTTAGAAGCCAACAAATGAAGATTATTTAGTGGAAAGTTTCTTCTTTCCAAAACTTCTATTACTTTTCTTCCCACATTTCCGGTTGCTCCGGCAATTGCAATATTAAATTTCATTTTTGTTTATCTAGTTTAGCAACGATTGCATCACCCATTTCAGATGTTGTTACCTTCTTTTTTCCACTTTCCATAATATCTGCAGTTCTTAGTCCGTCTTTTAAAACTGATTTAATTGCAGATTCAATCATGTTTGATTCCTTGTCAAAATTTAAAGAATATTTTAAAGCCATGGCAAAACTTAAGATCATGGCAATAGGATTGGCCATTGCTTTTCCTGCAATATCAGGTGCTGAACCATGACATGGTTCATACATGGATCTGATTCTACCATTCTTGTCTTTTTCACTTAAAGATGCAGATGGCAACATGCCCAGTGATCCTGTTAACATTGCTGCCTCATCTGAAAGCATGTCGCCAAATAAATTATCAGTAACGATAACGTCAAATTGTTTGGGATTACGTACTAACTGCATGGCACAATTATCTGCCAACATATGACTTAATTGAATATTTTTATAAACCGAGCTTTCATCATGAAGTGCTTGCACTTCTTCTTTCCATAAAAGTCCAGCCTCCATCACATTAGATTTGTCTGCCGAAGTTACTTTTTTATTTCTTTTCAAAGCTAAATCAAAAGCTACTTTGGCTACTCTTCTTATTTCTTTGGACGTATACACATGTGTATTAATTCCTTTACGTTCTCCATTTTCTATTGGTTCGATTCCTCGTGGCTCCCCAAAATATATTCCTCCCGTAAGCTCACGAACAATCAAAATATCAAGACCTGCTATAATTTCTGGCTTTAATGTAGAGGCGCTTACCAACTCTTCAAAACAAATAGCTGGTCTTAAATTTGCAAATAAACGCATTTCTTTTCTCAATCTTAATAATGCCCGCTCTGGCTTTTTAGAAAATTCTAAATTATCCCACTTAGGACCTCCGACGGCACCTAATAGAACTGCATCGCTATCCATTGCTTTGTACAAAACGTCATCTGTTAATGGAGTTTCATTTTCATCATACGAAGCCCCTCCTGCTAATTCTTCAGAATATTCTAGATCTAGTTTCTTCTGAGTATTGAACCAATCAATAACCTTTTTAGCTTCAGCCATGATTTCTGGTCCAATACCATCTCCAGCTAATAGTAAAATATTTTTTTTAGCCATTTAAAAAAGCCAAGGAGTTTTATTTTTTTGATTAGAAATAAAATTAGTTATACTTTCAGATTTCTTTAATGTAATTCCAATATCGTCCAGACCATTAATCAAACAATCTTTTAAAAAAGGGTCTACATTAAATTCGATGGGTTGATTATCTCCCTTAGAAATTTTTTGCTCTTCTAAATTAATTTCAATATCTTTTTTATTTTTTGAAAATTCTGCAAGTTCTTTTATTTTTTCTTCGGGTAAAATAATCGGTAAAATTCCATTTTTGAAACAATTATTATAAAATATATCTGCAAAGCTTGGTGCTATTACGACTTTTATTCCAAAATCTAATAGTGCCCAAGGAGCATGCTCTCTTGAAGAACCACAACCAAAATTTTTTTCAGCAATTAATATTTTAGATTTATTAAAAGGATCTTGATTTAAAATAAAACTTTGAATAGGTTTTCCTTCTTGATCATATCTCATTTCAAAAAATAAACTTTTTCCTAGTCCAGTTCTTTTAATAGTTTTCAAAAACTGTTTGGGAATAATCATGTCCGTGTCCACGTTTACTATAGGCAAATAAGCAGGAATACTTTTGGTAGTATTAAATTTATCCATTATAAAAATTTTCTAACATCAGTTAATTTTCCTTCTATAGCTGCGGCAGCGGCCATAGCTGGACTTACAAGATGAGTTCTTCCTCCTCTTCCTTGTCGTCCCTCAAAATTTCGATTAGAAGTTGATGCGCATCTCTCGCCAGGTAATAGCTGATCGGGGTTCATGCCTAAACACATCGAGCATCCTGGCTCTCTCCACTCCAATCCAAAGGCTACAAAAATTTTATCTAAACCCTCTTCTTCAGCTTGTTTTTTCACCAATCCAGATCCTGGAACAACAAATCCTGTTACATTCGGAGCTATTTTTTTCCCCTTTAAAATGGCTGCAGCAGCTCTCAGATCTTGAATTCTTCCATTCGTACAAGATCCAATAAAAACTTTATCTATCCTAACAGTTTCTAATTTTTTATTAGCTTCCAATCCCATATATTCAAGCGATCTAATGACTGCATTTCGTTTGTCTAAATCTTTAAAATCATCAGGGTGAGGAACTGACTCTGTGATAGGCAGCACATCTTCTGGGCTAGTGCCCCATGTAACCGAAGGAGCAATGTCCTCTCCTTGTAAAACTATTGTTTTATCAAACACTGCATCTTTGTCAGAATATAAAGTTGACCAGTAGGACTTAGCTTTGTCCCAATACTCACCTTTGGGCGCTAAGGGTTTATTTTTAATAAACTCAATCGTTTTTTCATCTGGCTGAATGAGGCCAGCACGAGCTCCTGCCTCAATTGACATATTGCAAATAGTCATTCGTTCTTCCATACTTAAATTCTTGATAACTTCTCCGCAATATTCAATTACATATCCGGTACCTCCAGCAGTACCAATTTTTCCAATAATAGTAAGAATGATATCTTTTGCAGTAACTCCTAAAGAAAGTTTTCCTCGAACTTCAATTTTCATATTTTTTGCTTTTCTTTGAATCAAAGTTTGCGTGGCCAATACATGTTCCACCTCTGAAGTTCCAATTCCAAAAGCTAAAGCACCAAATGCGCCATGGGTAGCTGTATGACTGTCTCCACATACAATCGTCATGCCTGGTTGTGTCAATCCTTGTTCTGGTCCAATTACATGAACAATTCCTTGTCTAATGTCATTCAAACCAAAAAATTCAATATTAAATTCTTTACAGTTTTTTTCTAAAGTTTCGCATTGCAATGCTGAATCTTTATTTTCTATAGGTTTGCTTCTATCAGTAGTGGGAACATTGTGATCTGCCACTGCAAGTGTAAATTTCGGAAATTTTACTTTCCTGCCACTCATTCTTAGACCTTCGAATGCCTGGGGACTAGTTACTTCATGAACTAAATGTCTATCAATAAACAATAAGCAGGTACCATCAGATTGTCGATCAATTAAATGACTTTCAAATATTTTATCGTACAGAGTTTTAGACATTAAGTCTTACTTGTTTACTTGTTTGTGTCTTCGCTAACGGTCTCTACTTGAGCGGATGCTTTTTTAGTTACAGCTTTTTTAGCTGCAACATCAATACCGATCTTTTTTTTGATCTTTTCATTAATTCTTGCAGATTTACCTTTTCTATCTCTTAAATAGTAAAGTTTTGCTCTTCTGACTTTTCCTGATCGAATTAATTCTACCGACTCTACATTGGGGCTATAAAGTTGAAATACTCTTTCTACTCCTTCGCCAAAAGATATCTTTCTCACTGTAAATGCAGAGTTAATTCCTCTATTTTTCTTTGCGATGCATACACCTTCATATGCTTGAATTCGTTGCTTTTTACCTTCAATAATTCGAACATTCACCTTAACTGTATCGCCTGGATTAAAATTTATGATTTTTTTATTTTCAGTTAATTTTTTAATTTGTTCTTTATTTATATCTTCAATATTTTTCATGACTAAATTCATTCTAATTTTTATTTTTATACCTTTGCCACATGTCTGGTCTTAGGCGCTGTGTTATACCCTCGGACTGCTCTAAACGCCAGCGCTTTATTTCCGCATGGTTTCCCGATAATAGAACGTCTGGCACCTTTTTTCCCTGCCATTCTCTAGGTTGAGTATATTGGGGATACTCTAATAGAGAATTATTAAAACTTTCCTCATCTAATGACTCCTGGTCGCCCACCACACCTGGTAATAATCTTAAAATACCATCTAACAAAACTACTGCTGCTGTTTCTCCGCCAGATAAAATATAATCACCAATGCTTATTTCTTCTATATTGTTAGATTCTATAACTCTCTGATCTACTCCTTCGAAATGGCCACATAAAATATTTAATCCAGATAATAAAGAAAAATTTTTACAAATTTCTTGCGTAAGTTTTTTTCCTTTAGGAGAAAGATAAATAGTAGGATTACTATTTTTGTTTTTAGTTAAACAATCATTTACCACATCTGGTCTCAATAACATTCCCTTACCTCCACCAAAAGGCTTGTCATCTACTGACCCATGCTTATCAATTGCATAGTCTCTTATATTCACAACCTCTAATCCCCATATATTTTTTTCCCTTGCTCTTTTATACATTCCTATATCAAGCAAGCCTGGAAAAAAATCTGGATACAAAGTAAATATTTTGGCCGACCACATCGTCGTTATGTTGTTTCTCCTATTCTTTTTTTTCTTCCACTACTGGAGCTGCCTCAGTGGCAGGAGCTTCTGCTGGAGCAGCTTCTGGTGCTGGTGCTGCCGCAGCTGCTTCTGCAGCTTTTTTTGCCTCTTCAGCTTTTTTTAATTTTTCTTGAGCTTTCTTTTTTGGCAAAGCTTTAATAGGATTATTTCTTTGTTTGGGCATAGGAATAACATTGGCTTCTCCTAAAAATCTTGCAATTCTTTCTGAAGGTTGTGCTCCCTGTTCTAACCAATACTTAATCCTCTCTAGATCTAAACTTAATCTTTCTTTTTTGTCTTTAGGTAATAATGGATTAAAAAATCCCACTTTCTCGATAAATTTTCCATCTCTTGGTCTTCGAGAGTCTGCAACTACTATTTTATAAAAGGGTCTTTTTTTTGCTCCTCCTCTAGACATTCTTATTTTTAACATTTTGTTCCTTTCTATTTTAAGTTATTAAAAAACTCGGGTGGAATATTTCCCATTCCATCCAGAGCACCTCTTCCGCCTTTTGACATTCGTTTCATCATGTTTGTCATCATTTTGTGTTGCTTAAGAAGCTTGTTTACCATTGAAATGTCCGTGCCGGATCCATTTGCAATTCTTTTCTTTCTAGAGCCATCAATTACTCTAGGGTTGTCTCTTTCCTTTTTAGTCATCGATAAAATAATTGCTTCTTGTTTTGCAAGCAAACTTTCATCTAAATTGGCTTCATCTAATTGTTTTTTAATTTTAGAAATTCCAGGCAACATACTTAATACGCCACTCATGCCTCCTGCTTTTTTCATTTGTCTGATTTGTTTTAAATAGTCATGAAAAGTAAAAGTTCCTTGCTTCAAACTTTCTTCTAACTCTTCAATTTTTTCCTGTTCTAATCCTTCGGAAACTTTTTCTACTAAAGAAACTACGTCACCCATTCCCAAAATTCGGTTAGCAATTCTATCTGGATGAAATATTTCTAATTCATGAATACTTTCGCCAGTTCCTAAAAATTTAATAGGACATCCGGTTACAGCTTTCATACTTAATGCAGCACCACCTTTTCCATCTCCATCTATTCTAGTTAAAATAATAGAACTCAATGAAACGGTTTTTTTAAATTCGCTAGCAATATTGACCGCATCTTGTCCTGTCAGAGAGTCTGCCACCAAAATAATTTCGGTAGGCTGAATATTGCTTTCTAATTGTTTTAACTCCATCATCATTTGTTGATCAATTTGAGTTCTTCCTGCAGTATCAAAAATAATAATATCCTCGCCAGATAAGGAGGCAGCATTAATTGCACGCTTTGAAATTTCTAAAGGAAACTGCCCCTCAACAATTGGTAAGGTTTTAATTGAATTATTTTGACCAAGAATTTCTAATTGTTTTTGTGCGGCTGGCCTATAAACGTCAAGGCTAACTAGCATACTTTTTTTGGAAAATTGTTTTTCTAAATATTTAGCTAACTTTGCAGTAGTGGTAGTTTTTCCAGATCCTTGTAATCCCACCACCAAAATTTTAACTGGGGGAACTGCATTTAAATTTATATCTTTTTTCTCGTCCCCTAACACCCTAACTAATTCGTCATGAACTATTTTGACGATCATCTGACCAGGGGTAACTGATTTTAAAACTTCTTGTCCAATGATCTTTGGCTTCACATTAGTAATAAAATCTTTCGCAACACTAAGCGAAACATCAGACTCCAACAAAGCTTGTCTAATTTTTCTTAATCCTTCGTCAGCTTGTTTTTCATCTAACCGAGTAATTCGATTGAAGAACGAAAATGCGCTTTCTATTTTATCTGTTAAACTTTCAAACATATTTTTCTCTCCTCCAGCACAAATTGCACTAGTGGGCGAATCCTCGCTGACTAGTGTTGATCTCCTCCGCAGAGGACACCACAAAAATTGTAACAATTTGTGGAAGTAGCCTGAAGCTATATACTAATAATTTAAAAGTCAAGAAAACTGGGGTATTAGTTAAAGTGATGAATTTTAAAGGTTATAAAATGGATGGATTGGGAAATGATTTTTTAATCATTGATCAAAGAGCTATGCCGATTGCTCTCACTGCTGATCAAATTAAAAAATTAGGGAATAGAAACAACATAGGGTTTGATCAATTAATTTATATAAACCCTGGCAAAAATTCTATGCCTGATATTTTATTTTATAATTCAGATGGTGGGGAATCTGCCGCTTGTGGAAATGGAAGTAGATGCGTTGCTTACTTACTAATGAATGAAAAAAAAATTAATAATATTTCTATTAATACCAAAAGTGGAGTTCTGCATTCCATTCATAATGGAAATCAAAATATTACTATCAATATGGGAGAGCCTATTTTTGATTGGAATAAAATACCTTTATCTCACCAAATGGATTACACCAAAATACCCATTAACTTAAAAAGCGGCGAACAATTTACTGGTTATAGTTTGAGTGTAGGCAATCCTCATATTATTTTTTTTGAGGATATTGAACTTTCGATACTAAGAACAATTGGTCCTCAGATAGAGCATCACGAATTTTTTCCAGAAAGATGTAATGTTACTTTTGCAAACGTTCTGGACAAAGAAAATATCAAAATCAAAGTTTGGGAGCGAGGTGCCGGTCTTACTAAAGCTTGCGGAACAGCTGCTTGTGCAACCGCAGTTGCATCTAGTAAAAAAAACCTAACCAATAAATTAGTTAATATTCATTTTGAAAACGGAATACTAACTATTGAGTGGAAGAATGATAATCATATTTATATGAGCGGTCTTGTTTCGGACATTAAAGAAGTAAATATAGAAATTTAATACATGGGCTTTTTTAACAATTTGAAAGAAGGACTATTTAAGTCTTCTAAAAGTTTATCTGAAGGTATTGCTAATATCTTTACTAAGACTAAGGCAAATGATGCGCTTCTAAATGAAATAGAAGATTTCATGATTGAGGCTGACTTTGGTACAGAAGTAGCAAAAAAATTTAAGGCAACATTAGCACATCAGAAATATTCCGACGAAGAATTAAAGAAAGAAAATTTTTATAAAATATTTGCTGAGGAAGTTTCTAAAATTTTACAGCCATTAGAAAAAGAAATTTTTAGTAATAGTGAAAAACTTACAACTATTTTAATTTGTGGAGTAAATGGGACCGGTAAAACCACAACTATTGGAAAACTTTGCAAATTATTTAAAGAAAAAAATAAAAAAATAGCAGTTGGAGCAGCAGATACTTTTCGAGCGGCAGCAATTGACCAGTTAAAAATATGGTGTGAGCGAAACAATACGGACATGATTCAATCTGATGTCGGATCAGATCCTGCCTCTGTTGCATTTAAAACACTGGAATACGCTAAAAATAATAATAAAAATTTATGTATAATAGATACTGCTGGAAGACTTCATAATAAAAAAAATCTTATGGAAGAGTTTTCCAAAATCATCAGAGTGATCAAAAAAATTGATCCTGAGGCTCCACAAGAAACATGGATTGTACTAGACGCAACTACAGGACAAAATGCTATCAACCAAATCGAAGAGTTCAAAAAAATTACTCCGATCACTGGAATTGTGATGACTAAATTAGATGGAACAGCAAAAGGCGGGGTATTAGTAGCTATTGCTGATCAATTCAAAATTCCTATTGTAGCGATAGGCATTGGAGAAAAGGAAGATGATTTACTACCCTTCAAAGCTAAAGATTTTACGGAAGGTTTAGTAAATAGATAAATTATTTATATTTTTTTTTGGCAATAAAAATACCTAACAAAACCAAGAGCGCTCCATAAAAATGATAAGGTAATAATTTTTCTGAAAATAATATCATTCCATAAATAGCGCCATAAATCGGCATAAAATAAACTGTTAAACCTGCTATAGACGCCCCTGCTAATTGTTGGAGTTTTGTATACATTAAGAAAGCTAATGCTCCTGGAAAAATTGCAGCTAATAATGAAAAACTTAAATAAGCAAAATCAAAGCTGGTGGGAAGAAAATATTTATGTTCAATAATAAAAAAGGGTATTAAAATTACCGAACCTACAAAACTCATTAGAGTAAATCTTTCAATAATATTAAAATTACTTTTCCAATTAATTAAAAATATGGAAAAAAAGGCCCAGGCGACTGCAGCTAAAAAAATCCATAAATCACCATATTCAAATTTAAGATTTAAAAAATTATAGAGATGGCCTTTAAAGACAATAAAAATTACTCCAAAAACGCTTAAAAAAACTCCTAAATATTGAATTAATTTTAAACGTTCATGAAATAAAATAGCTGATAATAAAATAATAAAAATTGGCGACAGAGCATAAATGATACCCATGTTAGTTACAGAAGTAGTAAGGCCAGAAATATAAGGAAAAGCTCCACAGATTGAATATCCTGTAAATCCTAAAAAAAAAAGTTTACCGAATTCTTTTTTTATAAATCTTCTTTTTTTATAAATAGACTTACAAACAAAAGGAAAAAAAATTATAAAAACTAAAAACCATCTTGAATAAGCCAAAGACACAGGAGGAACGTTGCCCAAAGCTCCACGCGCAACTGCAATATTTGCAGTCATAAAAATAGGCTGAATAAATAGAAGAGCAAAATTAAAAAAATTAATTTTGGGTTTCAATTTATTAGATTATAGGAAATTAACTATTTTTTTTTACTTTTAATAATTCCAACCACCTCGCCTGCTTCGCATAGCATCATGGCAATTGCTACTGCCATGATAATGTATACGGGCAGTGCCTCTATAAAACCAATCATTGGGGATCTAGTAAAAGTAATAGCGATACCCAACAAAAAAGAAATTGCTATTGTTAAGCCAATAAAAGTTGTGATCTTATTCATCATTTTTTCTCTCCTCCAAAATATTTTTTAACTAACCAATTTGCAGTTCTCATTAATCTTGGATCATCAAACTTTTCTCCAACAATCTGAACTCCTAGGGGCAGATTATTCGATCCAGTTAATAATGGCAATGAAATTGATGGCATTCCTAAATAAGTCCAAATCGTACAGAACTCAGGGCTTCCCGTATAATTTAATCCTTTGGGAGCTACCCCTGTAGTCGAAGGTGTTAAAATTGCATGATAATCATGAAAAACTTCAGAAAAAGTTTTGTAAAAATAATCTCTATTTTCACATGCCTCTACATAATCACGTGACTTATATTTCATGCCTCTTTCAATTGCTTCGATTAATTTTTTTCCAAGTTTTGATTTTGATTTTTGATAATAATCTTTAAAAGCATACGACATATCTGTCTCATGAATTATTTGATGATAGTCAAATATTTTATCAAAATAAGAAGGTGTGTCATAAACCTCGATGTACTTGCCCATTTTTTTAATAAATTGCTCAAAACTTTTAATTGCATCTTTATCCATATTTTTCCATTTAGAAGTTTTGTAAAAAATAAATTTAGGTTCAAAGGGAGGCTCCTCTTTAGAAATATTTAGAATATTAGTAACTGGAAAATGAACTGTAGAAATATCATCAATATCTTTTTTAATTATTTCTTTGCTTATGAGAGCCAAATCATCGATGCATTTACTAATTATTCCGACATGATCCAATAAATATGATTGCTTCAAAACTCCTCTTCTTGAGATTGAGCCAAAAGTTGGCTTATAACCATAGACTCCACAATAAGAGGCCGGTCTAATTACCGAGCCATTAGTTTGCGATCCTATAGCTACAGGCACCATGCCTGCTGCTACAGCTGCTGCTGAACCACTGGAAGATCCTCCTGGAGTTCTTTCATAGTCATGAGGATTTTTAGTTTTTCCTGGATCAAAATAAGCAAACTCAGTGGTGACTGTTTTTCCCATAATAATCGATCCAGCATTTGTTAATAAACTTGCCACTTCAGATTCTTTGGTGGTTTGAAGACCCTTGCGAATATCAGTTCCACATCTAGTTGGCATGTCATCAGTTCCAAAAATATCTTTGATACCAATTGGTAAACCATGCAAAGCACCCAGATCTTTTCCTGACTTTCTAAAATCATCAGCTTCAATAGATTTTTTAAGAAAAAGTTCTTTATCGAAAAATTCCCACGCCTGAACCTTTTTTTCTACTTTTTCATAACGATTAATAAATGACTCAGCAATTTCTTGAGCTGAAACTTTATTATTTTTTTGAAGATCTATCAGCTGTGTTGCTGATAGGTTGATCAAATCAGGCATGTTTTAATTAGCCTGTTGGACCCATTAATGTGTTTGGTAACCAAAGCACTATACCAGGGAAATTGTACATCAGTATCATCACTGTAATAACAATAGCTAAGAAAGGCATAATACCTCTAAAGATCTCCATAAGCTCAACATTTTTGGTTTGCACCCCTTTGAGATAATATGCTGCCATAGCCATTGGAGGTGTAAGGAAGGAAGTTTGTAAATTCACTGCTATTAATAAAGCAAAGAAATACGGGTTGATTCCAAACTTTTCTAATAAAGGTAAAAAAATTGGAACAAAAATAATTAAAATTTCTGTCCATTCCAAAGGCCATCCCAGTACAAAAATAATAATTTGTGTAATTACTAAAAACTGCCAAGGTTCTAAATTCATAGATAAAAACATCTCTTCAAACACATGGTGTCCACCTAAATATCCAAATACTGAAGCAAACGTCCACGATCCTACGAATAACCACATAATCATAGCAGTAGTTTTAGAAGTTAGAAAAACCGATTCTTTAATATTTTGCCAAGTTAACGTTCTGTAAAAATATGACATTACTAAAGCTCCTGCAGTTCCAAGAGCAGCGGCTTCCGCTGGTGTAGCTAATCCAGCTAAAATTCCTCCAAGCACTAATAAAATTAAACCAAATAAAGGTACAAATGAAACGATGACTTCTTTAATTACAGTTGCTCGATCAGGAATTTCTGACTCATGAGGTTTAGGAGCCAAATGAGGTTTAAAATACCCAAATGCAATAGCATATATAATATAAGCACCCGCAAGTAATAAACCTGGACCCATTGCAGCAGCAAACAATCTTAACGGCGACAATTGAGCGATCACCGCATACACAATTAACATAATACTTGGCGGAATTAAAATACCTAAACAACCACCAGCACAAATAATTCCCGAAGCGAATTTTTTGTCATAACCAGCTTTTATCATTGCAGGCCAAGCCAACAAACCCATTAAAGTAACTACTGCACCAATAATACCTGTAGCTGTTGAGAATAAAGCGCAAGTCACAATAGCAGCAACGGCCATGGATCCTGGAAGTCTATGCAATGCTAATCGAAGAGAAGAGAAAAGTTTGGCTACAATTCCAGCTCTTTCCACAACATACCCCATGAAAAGAAATAATGGCACGGCTATCAAGACGTGATTGGTCATCACAGAAAAAGTGTTTTGAACCACTAAGTCTAAAATTCTATTCTCAAAAAAAGCTTTTGTTGGATCAAAATAGGCATAGAATCCAAATCCAACACCCATCGCTAATAAAGTAAACGCTATTGGAAATCCTAAAAGAACTAGGAATAAAAATATTCCCATCATCAATATTGCTACATCTGGATTGGATAAAATCATAAAATTATTTACCTGCTGTTATTTTTTTTTATTTTTTTTTGGTAGAACACCATTAATATTGGACACAACACCATCAATATCTTTTTTCTTAATTAATTTCTTTTCAGTTTCTTCAACATCATCTTCTCGCGGTGGCCATTTATTTGTTTGCATCGTAACTATGCATCTAAGTAACTCTGCAATACCTTGCAGGACAAGCAAAACTCCAGCTACTGGAATTAAAGTTTTAAACATGTAAATTTGAATTTGCGCAGGACTATTCCAGCTAGTCTCTTTTGCATGCCACGCCTCACCAGCATATTCTATTCCTTTGTAAGCTAAAGCTAAAACTCCTGGAAAATAAAATAAAAAATATAGTACAAAATCTATTTTTGCTTGGGTAGAAGGCTTCATCAATCTATAAAAAACGTCCCCACGAACATGGGATTGTGTAGCAACTGCATAAGCTCCTGCCATAATGAATAAAGCTCCATACATTTCAATACTAAAATCAAAATTCCAAAGCGTTGGAGCATTAAATACGTATGCCATAATACACTCATAAACAGTTCCAAAGGTTAAAATGAAAATGCACCAAGCAAATGTTTTTCCAACTGATATACTTAATTGATCTGCAAATTTTATATATGAAAACATTTTTATTTATTTACCGTAATTCTTACTAAATTTGTTTACTCATTTATACAAAAAAGGGGGCAATAAAATTTTGCCCCCTTTTTTATTTATAATACTCTTAAACTATTACAGTTTAACTTTTGTTGGGTCACCAAATGTTCTTGTGTATGCCAATCTGTAATTAGGCTGGTTCATAAACAAGTATTTCATGACTACTTTAGCATAAGCTTGTTGAGATTTAACGATCTCATCAAATAATGCATCTTTTCTAAAGTCCTTCATAACTTTATCCCAAGCAGCTAACTGAGCATCTAGGATAGCATCAGAAGTTTGGTACACATTAACCTTATGTTCGTTCATTAACTTACCAAGGTCAGCTGAGTATCTAACTAATGCTTTCCAATAGTTGTCTGTGTTTGCAGCTTCAGCAGCATGTTTCAAGATAGCTTGATGCGCTGGTGATAAGCTTTGGTACTTAGCTTTATTAAAGTGCATTTCAAACATCTCTTGAGATTGGTGGAAGCTTCCTAAGTGATAATGCTTAGAAACATCTTGCATACCAAAATCTTTATCAGATGTAGGGTTGTTAAACTCTGCAGCTTCAATAAGACCAGTTTTCATTGCAGGCTGAATCTCTCCTCCTGGCAACTGTCTCACTACCATTCCCATTGCTTGAAGAACGTTTGTAGCAAGTCCCACTGTTCTGTATTTCATACCTTTAACATCAGAAACTTTCGTAACGTGTTTTTTAAACCATCCGAAAGGCTGTGCAGGCATTGGCATCGCAAAAAAACCAATAACATTTAAACCAATTTTTGCTAAAGTTTTTTCGTATAATGCTCTTCCTCCACCATACTCAATCCATCCCATTAATTCTTGAGATGAGAAACCGTAAGAAGGTCCTGTTCCAAATAATGATGCAGCTGGGTTTTTACCATACCAATAAGCAGACACTGAGTGAGAAGCGTCTACTACACCTTTGCTCACACCTTCTGCAATTTCGGCAGTTTTAAGAACTGCACCAACTGGCAACACTTCGATTGAAAGGCTTCCGCCTCCCATAGCATTAACTTTTTTTGCATAGTCGCCTGCCATTTCAAAGAAGATATCTCTTCCCCCTGGCCAAGCTGCTTGCATTTTCAACTTCACAGTTTTCATGTGTGCCGCTGAATAAGCACCAACGTTAGGCATCGCTACAGTAGCTACTGCTGCTGCGCCTGTTACCGCTGCTGCCTTAAAAAATTTACGTCTAGATTGAGACGTAATTGTTTTTTTTGACATGTTTTTATTCTCCCATGTTAGTTTGTTAAATTTAACTGGTACAATTAATCAAATAATGACCTCACTGTCTTTAAAAAAATTAAACAAAAAATAGAAAAAAAAGCTTGATTCCTGTATTTTTTAATAGATTTACAACTTAAAAGTGTAAATTAATTTACTTGATCTTTTGGTCTCTTGTTAGAAAAAAATTCTTGAAGATTATTTATTGCTCGATCTCCCATGGCCAATCTCGTTTTTTGAGTAGCACTTCCAAGGTGTGGTAATAAAAAAAGATTATTTAATTTTAAATATTCCTCATTAATTTTAGGCTCACCATTATAAACATCTAAACCTAATGCAAATACTTTTCCACTTTTCATCGCCTTAATCATAGCCTCGTCATTAATTACATCGCCGCGAGCTGCGTTAGCAATTACCACTTCATCGGGTAAATAATTTATTGTTTCTTCATTTAATAAATTAACTGTCTCAGCTGTCGCTGGACAATTAATAGATAAAAATTCACTCTGTGAAAAAAGAGATTTAATATTGCTGTGGTAGATAGCTCCCTTTTCTAGCTCTGCAGATAATTTGGTTCGGTTATGATAATGAATCTCCATACCAAACCCTCTTGCTCGCTCAGCAACTGCTCTTCCAATTCTTCCCATTCCTAAAATTCCTAGTTTGCGATCAGACATTTGTTTGCCAAGTAAAAAATTTGTAGACCAAATCCAACTTTGCTCTTCAGCATATTTTCTTCCTTCATAAGCTCTTCTGGAAGCTCCGAGTAAAAGTAGAATAGAAATATCTGCTGTAGCGTCTGTTAAAACTTCTGGTGTATTCGTAACTACTATTCCTCTAGCGGTAGCAGCTTCCGTATCAACGTTGTTATAACCTACTGCGTAATTTGCTATAATTTTAACACTAGAAGAAAGTTTTTGAATAGTTTCTTTGGTAAATTTATTTCCTCCTACGCACAAAATACCATCACAATCTTTAGATAGTGCGATAATTTCTTCTGTAGATAAAATTTTATCTTGCTTGTTTAATTTGGCATCAAACAATTTAAGAACTGTTTCTTCTGTTGGTCCTAATAAATTTCTAGTAACTAATATTTTTTTCATACGGTTTTAATTTCTTTGGGTTGATTACCACCTGTAAACCAATCTAACAACTCTATCGTATGCACAATAGGGATTGTGGTTCCAGTAGAGATTTGCGTAATACATCCTATATTTCCAGCAGCAATAAAATCTGGCTTTATTTTATTAATATTAGTTACTTTTCGCTTCAATAATTCTTTAGCTAAATCTCCTTGTAATAAATTATAAGTACCTGCAGATCCGCAACATAAATGACCATCTGGAATTTCTAAAATTTCACTACCGCTTTGTTTTAATAAATCCAAAGGTTGCTGATGAACTTTTTGCCCGTGTTGCATCGAACATGCTGAATGGTAGGCTATTTTGTGTGTTTTTCCTGAAGTTTTAAAATTTAACTTAATATTTTTCCCTAAATATTCAGTCACATCTTTGGACATTTCAGAAATCATTTTTGCTTTTTTACTCAGTTCTTTATCTGGATGATGTTCAAAAATAAAACCATAGTCTTTCAATGTAGTTCCGCAGCCAGAAGTGTTTACCAAAATTGCGTCTATAGGTTTTTTTTGACAAATGTCATACCAAGCATTGATATTTTTAATAAAAGATTCTTTAGCCAAGTCTTCTTTTCCCAGATGATGATTTAATGAACCACAACAACCGGCTTCTTTAGCCACATACACTTCTACGCCATGACGATTTAATATATTAATAGTCGACTCGTTAATTTGAGGCGAGATAACTTTTTGTACACAACCAGTTAATAAAATAACTCTAGCAACCACTTTGTCTTTTGGTTTGTAAACATTTTTATTTTTTAACACTGGTTTTGGAAATTTTGCAGGCATTAGAGCCATCATGTTTTTAATTTTACTTGGCATTAAAAAAGAAATGGGTTTTGCAATTTTAACCATGAGCGCCATCAAGCGAAATAGTTTGGTATTAGGTAAAACCAATGACAGAATTTGTCTTAAGGTTTTGTCTAACCAAGGACGTTGATAAGTCCTCTCGATATGATTTCTAGCATGATCAATAATATGCATGTAGTTCACCCCGGATGGACAAGTGGTCATGCAGGCATAACAAGACAAACATCGATCTATATGTTTTACAATTTTTTCATTTGCTGGCTTACTATTTTCCAGCATATCTTTAATCAAATAAATTCTGCCTCTTGGTCCATCCAGCTCATCTCCTAAAACTTGATAGGTCGGACACGTAGCATTACAAAATCCACAATGAACACATTTTCTTAAAATTTGTTCAGAGTTACTAACCTCATGATCCTCTAGTTGTTTTTTAGTAAATTTAGTTTGCATTATATCCCCGCATACATTTTTCCAGGATTTAAAATACTTTTTGGATCAAAGCTTTTTTTAATTCTGGATGTTAACGACTTAAGTTCGCTACTTGAACTAGTTAAAAAAGATCCTGTACTCCTATACGTGATATTAGACTTTACAATGGTCATATGTGCATTTTTTTGAAGACAAAATTTTTTAATTTTTTCTATTATCAAATAAGAAGGATCAGAATTATCTATCTCCATCCACACTAATCCGCCCGCCCAATCAATAAAATATTTATTATTGATTCCTAAAACAGAATCTTCACAGAACTGTTTTACAAAAGAGTCTGTATCGCTAGGAGCTAATGATATTTTAGCTACAATATTTGGAGAGTTGCTAAAACATTCAAGATTAGAAGCTATTTTCCAAAAAAGTTTTGATTGATAGAGCTCAAGAATAGTTGTTTGTTTCATTTCCTTAAAAATAGACTGCAAACTTTCGATTCTTTCAATAACAGATTTTTTTTGGCCCTCTACTCTTAGCGCCAAAACAGAATGAGTATTATTTAAATCGTTCAATCTAAAAAAGCTTATGTTATTTTTAGGAAAATAACATGCCCCTGATATTTCTAAAGAAGTCTTCATAACCTTAGAAAAAGCTTTAATGGCATCAGAAATATTTAAATTATAAATAACAAAGGTGTCGCTGTATTCTGGATCTGGTAATACTTTTAGCACTACCTCCGTCAAGACTGATAATGTTCCGTACGATCCGGCCACTAACTTACTTAAATCATAACCAGTTACATTTTTAACAACAGTCCCTCCAGATTTTATAATCTCTCCCATTCCATTAACTGCTCGAAAGCCAAGCAAGTGATCTCTTAGCGCTCCAGCTTTGAATCTTCTTGATCCAGACAAATTACATCCGATAGCTCCTCCTACAGAACCATAATTGCTTTTTCCGTAATACAAATAACCATAATCGACTGGCTCAAAACCTAGCATTTGTTGTTTTGATTTTAAAACTTCCATTACTTCTAACATCGAAGTATTAGCTCGAACCTTGATATAAAGTTCTTCTGGCATATATTCGACCACACCCTTCATTCTACTTAAGTCTAAAGTTTGCGAGCATTGAATATATCTTCCGATTGCTTTGGTATTGTAACCAACTACTTCAATAGGATGATTGGCTTTTGCAGACTTCTTAATAAAGTCTGATATCTGAGACTCGTTATCTGGCTGATATACACCTGACATTAAAACCTTGGCAGATCTGGAAATTTTGTTTTTCCTTGATGAATATGAACTCTACCTTCTTCTGCGCAACGGTGTAACACTGGATAAACTTTGCCAGGGTTAAGAAGATTTTTATCATCAAATGCCTGCTTTAATCTCAGTTGTTGCTGTATGTCGTTATCATTAAACATTTCGCACATTAAATCTCTTTTCTCAATTCCTACACCGTGCTCGCCCGTTAATACCCCTCCAACTTTCACGCAATATTTTAAAATATCTGCTCCAAACTGTTCTGCTTTTTTTAATTCTTTTGCATTGTTAGAGTCATACATAATTAAAGGATGTAAATTTCCATCTCCTGCATGAAAACAATTAGCAACTCCCAAACCATATTTTTTAGACATTTTATAAATCTCACCCAAAACATCAGCTAATTTATTTCTTGGAATAGATCCATCCATACAAATATAATCTGGAGAAATAACTCCTAAAGCAGGAAAGGCCGCTTTTCTTCCTTTCCAAAAACGCATTCTTTCTTCATCGCTAGTACTAGCTCGATGGTAAGATGCTTTATTATTTTTAGAAATTTCTAAAACTTTCTCAATTAAAATATCTACTTCGCTTTCTGTTCCATCCAACTCTACAATTAAAAGAGACTCTACATCTTTAGGATAGCCCGCCTTCGCATAATCATCTGTTGCTTTAATAAGAGGTCTGTCCATTATTTCCATTCCCGCAGGAACAATTCCTTTGGAAATTATATCTGCTACGCAATTGCCTGAGTCTTCAATGGTATCAAATCCTATGAGTACGGCTCTTACCGCTTGGGGCTTTTTTAAAATTTTAACAGTGACTTCTGTTATGACACCAAGCAAACCTTCTGAACCGGTAATTAATCCAAGTAAATCATAACCCTCTGAGTCCAAATTCTTACCGCCGATACGTAAAATAGTTCCATCCATAAGAACCATTTCAACGCCCAGAACATTATTAGTAGTCGTTCCATATTTTAAGGAATGAACTCCTCCAGAATTTTCAGCTATATTGCCTCCTATGGAACAAGCTATCTGACTAGATGGATCTGGAGCATAATAAAAACCCTCATGCTGTACCGCTTGAGTAATCGACAAATTAGTAACTCCTGGCTGAGCAACAACACACCTGTTTTCAAAATCAGTTTCTAAAATTTGATTAAATTTACCAAGTCCAACCAACACACAATCTTGCAAAGGCAATGCACCTCCGGATAGCCCGGTGCCCGCGCCTCTTGGGACTACTTTTATATTATTATTAAAACAATATTTTAAAACATTGCTGACTTCTTGGGTGGTTTCTGGAAGAACAACTGCAATTGGTTTTTGTTTATAAGCAGTTAAACCGTCCGTCTCATAGGGTGTGATCTCTTCATTTTCAAACAAAACATATTTAGAAATTTTTTTTAATTCAGAGACAATGTTTTCTTTATTATTAATTACAAGCTCATCCGCTTGTGGCATTTGTAAAGACATGATTTTTAAAGCTTAATTATGAATAAATTCTATAATATTTTCTTTATCTTTTCCAAGGCTTTTTCAATATTTTCATACGAATTTGCAAAGCTAAAACGTACAAAATCCTTAGCCGATTTTCCAAAACTTGTTCCTGGAACTATGGCAACTCCAGCATCATACAAACACTTATCAGCAAACTGAGTTCCGTTTAATCCTGTGCCACTCACATTAGGAAAAACATAAAAAGCTCCTCCAGGATTATTACAAGTAATTCCTTTAATAGAATTTAAACCATCTACAATCAATTTTCTTCTTTTAGAAAACTTATCCATCATATCTTCTAGAAAATCATGTGGTCCGTCCAATGCTGCCGCAGCTGCAACTTGATTAGCTGCAGAAACACAAGAATAACTGTTAATAGCCATTCTGGTTACTTGTTCTATAAATTGTTCAGGCCAAACACTCCAACCAAGCCTCCATCCTGTCATTGCGTAGGTTTTACTCCAACCATCTAAAACAATTAAACGATTATATAGCTCTGGATAATAAAAAAAGGACGGCATTTTTTTATTATCATAAATTTGTCTACTATAAATCTCATCACTCAAAATAGCTACATTCGGAAATTTTTGTAACCCTTTTGCCAATTCATCAATTTGTTCTTTGGGTATCAATCCACCAGTAGGATTTTGAGGATTGTTTAAAATTAATAATCTTGTTTTGTCATTAATTAACGAGAGAACATCCTTAACGTTAAAAGAAAAATTATTTTTATCTGAGAGATACATGGGAACTGCTTTGGCTCCTGAATAATTAATCATAGACTCATAAATAGGAAATCCAGGTTCTGGATAAATTATTTCTGCTCCAGGCTCTCCAAAAAGCATAATAGCAAAATACATAATAGGTTTGCCGCCCGGGGTAATGAGAACTCTGGTAGGATCTACCTGGGCTCCGTACATTCTTTTTACGTGCGCACAAACACTTTGTCTTAACTCCAAAGTTCCATTCGCAGGTGTATATCCGTGATGGCCATCTTCTAATGCTTTTTTTCCAGCCTCCACAATATGCTGTGGTGTTCTAAAATCTGGCTGACCAATACCCAAATTAATAATTTCCTTGCCTTCAGCTTCAAGCTTTTTAGCTTTAGCCAAAACTACAAAAGCAGACTCGGTTCCCAATCTAAAAAAATTTTCAGCTATTTTCATGATGATTACCTAAAAGAAATTTTATCTTTAGTTAACTCTTGAACCGAACGACAGCCCATTAAAGTCATTCCTCTTTGAATTTCATCTTTAAGTTTTCCAATCAATCGTTCCACTCCTGGTTGGCCTCCTGCACTCAAAGCATATAAATAAGCTTTTCCCATAGAACAAGCTTTCGCTCCTAATGCCAATGCTTTTAACACATGAGTTCCTCTTCGAATACCACCATCTAAAATAACCTCTATTTTATCTCCAACAGCATCAACAATTGTTTCTAGTTGATCAAAGGGAGCTCTAGAACCATCAAGCTGTCTTCCACCATGATTGGAGATCATGATAGCGGTTGCTCCAATATCAATTGCTTTTTTAGCATCTTCCACAGACATTATGCCTTTCAATGCAAAAGGACCGTTCCATTTTTTAATAGCATACTCTGCATGTTTCCAATTCATGGTCGTGTCAAACTGTTGGTTAATATAATCCATAATGGACATTTCAATACTTGTTCCCTTTTTGGTCATATGGGCAATATTTGCTAAACTAAATTTTTTTCCAAATAAATAATTTAAACTCCAGGCTGGATGAGTCATAAAACTTAATAAGCTTGATAAAGTTAAAGAAGGTGGAGTAGTAAATCCTGTGCGATGATCACGCTCTCTATTACCAGCAACTATGGTATCAACAGTTAAACACATTGCTTTAAATCCAGAGCTTTTACATCTCTCAATTAAATTATCTGTCAGACCTTGATCTTTATGAATGTACAATTGAAACATTTTTGGTCCTTGCGCTACTGCAGCAACATCTTCTATGCTAGTAGTTGCCATAGTAGATAAACTAAAAAAAGTTCCAAATTTTTCCGCTGCTCGAGCCGTGGCAGTTTCGCCTTCGTGATGATACATTTGATGCATTGCTGTGGGTGATAAAAAAAGAGGAAATTCTATTTTTTGTCCTAATACCGTTGTTGATAAATTAACATTACTAACATCTGTTAAAACAGAAGGGATAAGATCACAGCTATCAAAAGAACTAGTGTTTCTTTTTAAAGTAACCTCGTCATCAGCACCGCCATCGATGTAATGAAATATTGGAGAAGGTAATTTTTGTTTTGCTAACTTTCTAAAATCACCGACATTATAACAGTCGCTGAGTTTCATAAATTTAAAAACGTGTTAGAAAATTTACAGTGTAGCTGTTAGCTCCTGGATTTTTGTCTCCAAGGCTAGCATTCGATACGTGACTATAGCCAAGGGAAAGATTTGTACTTTTTCCCAAATCTAATCCCAAATTTATTTGCGATTTAAACTCTATAGTGTGACCCAAATCTTTTCCATCTCCTTTACGATAAACACCTGGAGTAAAGCTTGGGCTAATGACCAATGATCCAAATTTGTAATCAATTTTTGCTCCTGAATAAACCATTGCAGCCGAGTCTTCAGTAACAAAAACTCCAAAAACAGGGATAATTTCTCCGATAGCTGAAGGTACTTTATTTTCTCTAAATCCATAAGTCATATCAAGCATCATGGCATTTTTACTTTTATCGCTATAATCAAATTTTCCTACAGCAACATTAAAATCGCCGGCACCTGAATTTACAGTTCCTAAGAAAAAAAAGCAGAGTACAATTTTTAATAATTTATTCATGATTTAAATACAGCTTATAATAAACGAGAATATAAAAATATAGTGAATTCCACAACAGCATGTAAGTCAAATTGTCTTATAAATTGCACTTAATGGACTTATTCTCTCTTAAAAATGGTCTTTTTATAGAGAGCGAAGGCAATGATGATTAAAACAGAAAAAGGAATAAGCCATAATAAAAGAGTAGTTTTTTTTATAGGTGGATTGAATAAGATCCAATCTCCATACCGATCTGCTAAATATTGATAAATTATTTCATTACTCTCATTAGCATCAATTTTATTTTTAATAATTTGTTTTAAATCTTTGGCAAAATCAGAATTAGAGTCGTGGATTGATTGACCCTGACAAACCAGACATCTAATATTTTTATAAATCTCCAATTCTCTGTTCGTGGATGCTGATGTACTTTGAAAATAAATAAGTGATATAAAAGTAATAATACAAATCCAATTTTTCATTTTATTATTTCAATTATTTTTTGATAAATATTCTCATTGATAGGACCCACGTGCTTAAAGATAATAATGCCGCTTGAATTAACAATATAAGTCTCTGGAACGCCATAAGCTCCAAGTTCAATAGAATTTTTCCCATCCACATCCAAACCCACAAAATAAAAAGGATTGCCTAAATTTTTTAAAAATAAAATTGCATTTGAGCTTGAGTCTTTATAATTAATTCCATAAATTTGTATTTTCTGTTCATCCTTTAACCTCATTAAGAAAGAATGTTCATCTCTACAGGGCACACACCAAGAAGCCCAAATATTAATTATATAAAACAAATCTTTACTTTTTGCTGGTAAGGAAATTTTTTTTTCTTGATCAAAAAGAGAAGTTAGTTCTATGTTAGGCAGTTTCTTATTGACCATCACTTGTGGATTATTTTTAGTATTAGAACTTAACGCATAATAAAAAACATAAATAAAAATGCTAAATAATAATATTAAAATTAATATATTAATTTTTGTTTTCATTTCGCCTCTGTAAAAAACTCAAAAGACCACCTACAGTGATCAAAACAAATCCTAGCCAAATGAGCCTGATACAATAATTATAATAAAATCTTATGCCAATTCCAGTAGATGGGTCGCTAGAATAATCCATGGCTATATAAATATCATTCAGTCCCTGACTTTGAATACTGGTCTCTGATGTAAATTGCTGTGGCTGATTATATTTTCTAATGCTTGGTTTTAATACTGTTTTAACATTATTTTTTTCGATTTCATAATGGCCAAACAACTCATCAAAATTTTTTCCTTTTTTAGAAGAAGACTCGATAAAAGTTATTTTCGTATCCTCCAATAAAACCGACTGTCCTAATACTATTTTACTACTAAGTTCTTTGGAAAAAAAATAATTTAAAGTAATAGATAACATCAGTACACCAAAACCGGCGTGCGAGACTAATCTTGCATAATTTAAATTCTTAAATTGTAAATAAAAAGGTTCATAAACCAAAGAGACAATCAAATAAAAAGAGCACATCAAACCTAACCAAAAAATGGTATTTTCTTTTTGAAGAATAACACTCGCAACACCTGACAGAAAAATAGATACCAAAAGAAAACTTAATAATTTATATTTTACAGAACTAAGTGAATTTTTACTCCATTTCAAATAAGGACCCATTGCCATTAAAATTAAAAAAATAAAAATAAAAGGAGCTAAAATCGTATTATAATATTTTGGTCCTACTGAAACACTATCTCCTGTAAAAACAGAAAGTAAAATTGGATAAGTAGTGCCAATGATTACCACGGTTAAGGCAAATATTAATAAATAATTATTAATTAAAATAGAAAATTCTCTGCTAAAAATAATAAAACCTGAACTATCATTATTTTTTTGATGAGAAGACTTCAAAATATAAATGATCAAAGCGATAAATGTAATCAGCGAAATAATTAACAATATAAACAATCCTCTCCTTGGGTCATTTGCAAATGCATGGACAGAATTTAAAATTCCAGACCTAACTAAAAAAGTTCCAAACAAACTAAGTACAAATGTTAAAATAGTTAAAATCGCCGTCCAATTAAAAAGTTTTTTTGATTGTTGCATTACTAAAATAGAATGAATTAATGCTGTAGCGGCAATCCAGGGCATAAGGGATGCATTCTCAACGGGATCCCAAAACCAATATCCTCCCCAACCTAACTCGTAATATGCCCAAAAAGAGCCAAGACCGATACCCAAAGTTAAAAACGTCCACGGCAGAAAAACCCAACGTTTTGCTGTAACAGCCCAGTTTTCATCATATTGATTAACAATTAATCCAGCTAAAAGAAAACTAAAGACTAAAGAAAAACCAACATATCCCAAGTATAAAAAAGGTGGATGTATAGCTAATAAAGGATCCTGCAAAATAGGATTTAATCCCAATCCTTGATTAGGAATGGGGATAATTTTTTCAAAAGGATTGGAGGTAAAAATTAAAAAAAATAAAAAAATTAATTGAATGAGACTCTGAAAAAAAATAGTTGTTGATCTTAATTTAAATTCAATATGATTACTAAATAAAGAAAACAAAAAACCATACAAAGAAATTACCAAAATAAACAAGAGCATACTTCCTTCGTGATTGCCCCATGTTCCAGAAATTTTATAAAAAAAAGGCTTGTCCGTATGAGAATTTTCATAAACCGAAAGAATAGAAAAGTCTGAATTAATAAAAGAAAGTACCAATAAAACAAAAGATAAAAGAATAAAGACAAAGCTTGCACGAAAAAAGAATATGTAATTTTTAAAATACAAATTTGTTTTAGATAACCAAGACTGGCAAAATAAAAATAAAGTCCAGACGGTTAATGCAGAGGCAATGATTAAACTTACACCACCAAGACTGCTACTTATCATATTGTTTATTCCAATTTCCGCTTTTTTTTAATGCTTCAGCAACTTCTGGCGGCATATAGTTTTCATCATGTTTAGCTAAAATTTTTTTTGCTAATAAAAACTTTTTATCTTTTAATTCCCCCTCTACTACCGCCCCCTTTCCTTCTTGAAATAAATTAGGAAGTAATCCAGTAAATTCCACATAAACATCATTTTTAAGATCTGTAATCACAAAAGTGTACACTGAGTTTTTAGCTTTTTCTTGAATAGATTTATTTTTAACCAAACCTCCTATTCTTATCAATCCATTAGGTTTTTCATTAAGAAGTGATAGCTCGGTAGGAGAAAAAAAATACACAGTGTTTTTTTGTAAAGAATTAAAGACAAATTTTCCCACCACCAAAACAACAATAACGGTTACTAAAAATACAGTAAGTCTTTTTTTAGAAGCTGGGCTCATAATAGTTAATAATAATTATTTTAATATATTGTTCAGTTTGTCTTTTTTTAGTTTTAAAATTTCAGTTTTATAACGAATTAAAAAAATAAATAATGAAAATAAACAAAATCCAAAAAACATTACCAACAAAGGAGTCAACATAGAAGAATGAATAGCTGGAGATTCTGTTAATTTGATACTTGCAGGTTGATGCAATGTATTCCACCACTCCACTGAAAACTTAATGATAGGAATGTTTGCCAATCCTATTATTGCAATAATAGAAGAATATTTTTCAGCAGTAAAAAAATTTTTAATCAACCCCCAGCTTAAAATGTAAAAAATGTAAAAAAATACTAACAACAACATAGATGTTAATCTAGCATCCCAAGTCCAAAAAGTACCCCAAGTAGGCTGTCCCCACAATGATCCGGTGAATACAGAAATAAGGGAAAAAGTAAAACCAATCGGACCTAAACTTTTTGCATAAATAGTAAAAACTCTAATTTTAAAAATCAAACTAATGATAGAGCAAATTCCCATGGCTAAAAAAATCATCAATGCGAGCCAAGATGATGGGACATGAACATACATAATACGAACTGTATCTCCTTGCAGATAATCTTGGGGAGAAATGACCAATGATAAAATTAAACCAAAGATAATAATGCTAAGAAAAATAATTTTAAGCCAGTAAAAAAAATTATTGCTCAATTCAAAAATTTTTTTTAATTTAAATAAGTCAAGCATCTACCTTAAGAGTTATATAGAAAATATTTTATAAGAAATGTGACAAAGTTTGTCTGACTTAGAGAAGGGAGATTGTTGGGACAATAGCTCTAAGCCAGACAATGATTAATAAATAATAGAACAATCTGTCTACTAATTGCGCTAATCTTGTTAAATATGAGGCAGGCTGAAAAAACTAATTAGTTAATCTGCGATAAAGCCCATCTTTAGTTTTTCCCTTAAAAATCTCATTTACTAATGGGTGAGCAACAGGATCGTTTCGATCATCAAGAACCAAATTCTGTTCAGAAACATACGCTTCGTAAGTAATTTCATCGTTTTCTGCTAATAAATGATAAAAGGGCTGATCTTTTCTTGGTCGAGCTTCTTTTGGTATAGACTGGTACCATTCCTCTGAATTGTTGAATTGAAAATCTACATCATAGATCACACCTCTGAACTCAAATAATCGGTGTCTAACCACTTCTCCAATAGAAAACTTTGCTTTCTTTAATTGTTTTGGTTGCATCAATAAACTTAAGATAGTTATGATCTTAAATTAATCAAGTATTAAATTATTTAGTTTAGGAACATTTCAAGAGTAATTTTTGATTTAGTAGTCAAAAAATAGGGTAAAAACATTTTATTTTGTTTTCCAAAAAAAATATCCACATACATTTTGTTTAATTTTTTTTCATCTTCTTTTTCATGTCCAGATACGATGGCATAACTAAGTTTGCATTTTTGTAAAGATCCTTGGTAAGATAATTTGGAAGAATCAATAACATACCCATCACTATTCTCTTGAGAAAGTTTTAAATAAAAAACATTCGTACCGTCAAATACTTTTTGTTGTTTGTTGCAATTTAAATTATTTTTTTGATCAAAGACTAGTAACTGAATAGCCGTAAGTGGATCTACAACATTTTCTAAATCTTGCTTCTGTACAGGAACAATATTTTTTTTTATCTCCTTAGCTGGTACAGAAAAATTTTCGATTACTTTATTATTTTTAAAAACGATAGTAGTTGATCTTTTTTTTTTTATTTTGTCATAGGAAAAATTATAGGTAAATTGATCTTTAGTGTTTTTAGTAATACCGACGCCTTTAAAATAAGAAAAAAAAGCTAAAAGACTTTGGCTTTCTATCTCAGTTGCAATTGTATTGTTACTTGCGGTAGAAAATTGCACTTTCATAAATCTTAAATTTAGCCCATAAACATCAAAATTATAGTCTCGAGCTAATAGATTTTGCGGTACAAAGTTGAATAATATTAAAAAAAGAATAATGTTTTTTCTCATGAACAAATCATTAATTAAGTTTATTACAGACTTTGGGCCATTACTAATTTTTTTTATTTTTTACAAAAAATATGGAATGGAACAAGCAATTTTACCTCTAATTATTGCCACTGCTATATCTATTTTATTTATTTATCTTACCGAAAAAAAGGTACCAACCATGCCACTCATCAGTGGAATTTTACTTGCTGGCTTTGGAGGACTAACGCTCTATTTCAATGATAAAACTTTTTTTTACATGAAACCAACTATTATTAATCTTTTATTCGCTGGCATTTTATTATTTGGAAAAATAATTTTAAAAACTTCTCTTTTAAAAAAAGCTTTGGGAGAAGCCCTAAAACTAACAGATGAGGGTTGGAATATTTTAACTAATCGTTGGATTTATTTTTTTATTTTTATTGCTTTATTAAATGAACTTGTATGGAGAACTCAAAGTGAGGAATTTTGGGTACAATTTAAAGTGTTTGGGATGATACCTATCACTATTATTTATACCATTTTTCAAGTATCTATTATTAATAAGCATAAAATTGGTGACTAATGTTTCAATATAAAGTCATACACAACAAAAAATTTGAGGAAGAACAATTCTTTAATAAAAAGGAATTGGGAGAAATATTAAACCTATATGGATTTATGGTTTCTATGGGAGAGTGGAAAGATTATGCCATTTTTATTAATAAAAACTCAGTAGGATTTAACATTTATAGAAGAGCTACAGAAACACCTTTGTACCAAATTATAAAAAATTTACGTTCTAAAGATAAAAATCAAAAATACCTAATCCAAGATCAAGCAGGTACCATCTTAAAAAAATCAAATGACATCAAAACAATATTACAAATTATTAGTAAGCGAAAATTACAGTTAATTAAGTGAGTCATTCCAAAACAAACCTGCCTAAAAAAAATTGTAAAAAATGCGGACTGCCTTTTACTTGGAGAAAAAAATGGAGACGATCTTGGGAACAGGTGCAATACTGTTCAAAAAAATGTTCAGGTAATAAATAAAAAAGGCTCCCAAAATTATTTTGAGAGCCTTAATAATATTATATAATTTAATTTTAATTATCTTCTTTGACCAAATAATCTAAGCAACATAATAAATAGATTGATGAAATCTAAGTATAAAGTCAAAGCACCCATGATAGCTTTTTTGCTCATCACTTCATTAGCATCACTTTCAAGATACATATTTTTAATTTTTTGAGTATCATAAGCTGTTAAGCCCACAAAAATTAAAACACCTAATACCGAAATTACAAAATGCATGGCTGTAGATTTTAAAAATATATTAACTATAGAGGCTATTAAAATTCCAATTAGGCCCATAATTAAAAAAGATCCTACAGATGTTAGGTCTTTTTTGGTTGTGTACCCATATAAGCTCATTGCTCCAAATGTTCCTGCGGTTATAAAGAAAACTCGTGAAATGCTTGTTCCAGTGTACACGACAAACAAAGAAGACAAAGAAGCTCCCATTAAGCCAGCAAAAATCCAAAAAACTGTTTGAGCTCTTGTAGCACTCATGCTGTTAATACCAAAACTCATGTACATGACTATGCCGAGAGGAGCTAAAGCCACAACCCACATTAGTGAAGAGTTGTAGATGGCATTTCCAAAACTTGTTAATGCAGTAATATTTCCTGACGCATCAGTGATCACCGCAAATTTAAAAACTAATAATGCTATGATACCAGTTAAAAGAATGCCTGATCCCATAAAATTATATACGGATAGCATGTAAGTTCTTAGACCCTGATGAATTGCCTCCGATCTTGTAGTAGATCTAGCAGTTGATCTAATGGCGTTAATTCGGTCGTTTAAATTCATATTTTTTTTCCCTTTTGTATTAATTGTTTAAATTAATTTGAAATTAATATGACTATTAAATTAGACAATTTCAAGACTAATGAAAAAGTAATTTATAATGTCAAAAAACCTCTCAAATATTGGTTTAATGAGGTATTATTTGCAAGATCTGCCACAATTAAATCTAGAGCAACCCAAAAAATTGCTATCAAACCTAGCCAAGCCAGCCATGGTAAGGATTTAACCCACTTAGAAATTAAATTAGCCATGGTTGCCATCATAATAATAGATAATAATAATCCAAAAATTAATAATCCTGTATGACCCTTGGCGGCACCAGCAACTCCGAGAACATTATCTAAACTCAAACTCAAATCAGCAACTAAAATAGTTACAGCAGCTGAAAAAAAAGTTTTATCTTTTTTTTTTATTTGTGGAATATTTTTTTCTTTATGCTTGTTTTTAATTACATCTTGATAAAGACGATAACAAACCCATAATAATATTAGTCCACCAAATAATTTGATCCATTTTATTTGCAACAATAAAGAAACAATCAAAGTAAAGACAATTCTTGCAATCACTGCTGCACCCACCCCCCAAAATAAAACTTTTTGTCTAATGTTCGGAGGAAATGAAGAAGCCACCATACCAATGATAATGGCATTGTCTGCTGCTAGCACTAAATCTATTAGAATAATTTGAAATAGAATAATAAGCTGTGGGGAATTAATAAAATTTGATAAATCCATACTTTAGTTTTTAGTAAACTAAATCTATAGTTTTGTAAAAACTTTGTTAAAATAATTAGATTAATAAAATGAATTATAAAAAGTTAGGAAACACAGATGTCACCATTAGTACCATAGCGATGGGTACCATGACTTGGGGATATCAAAATAATCAAAATGAAGCATTTGAACAAATGGATTATGCTTATGATCGGGGTATTAATATTTTTGACAGTGCGGAACTATACCCTGTACCTCCTTCAGCAGAAACTCAAGGGGAGACTAGTAGAATTTTAGGCCAGTGGGTTAAAAGTCGTAAAGTTCGAGATAAAGTAATTATAGCAGATAAAATAACGGGCAGATCAGGTATGAAATGGTTTCGTGAGGGTGGTATCGAAACTAGATTAAACAAAAGTCAGATTGAATTTGCATTAGACAGAACTTTAAAAAATTTACAAATGGATTATGTAGACTTATATCAATTACATTGGCCCGATAGACCAATCAATACTTTCACAGGACTTGAATACGAACATACCGAAACTAATGACATTGTACCTATTGAAGAAACATTATCCGTTTTAGATAATCTAGTAAAAAAAGGAAAAATCAGATTTGTAGGACTTTCTAATGAGACTGCTTGGGGTACCAGTCAATTTTTAAAAGTTGCATCTGAAAAAAAATTATCCAAAATTGTTTCTATTCAAAATCCTTATAATCTTTTAAATCGAAGTTTTGAGGTAGGTCTATCCGAATTTGCTATTAGAGAAAAAGTAGGGTTGTTAGCTTATGCACCCTTGGCCAGTGGTATTTTAACCGGAAAATATTTTGATGGACAAATGCCTAAGGGAAGTCGAATGCAGTTATTTGGTCATCGCTACCCAAGATACAAAACTATTAATGCCGAACCTGCTGCTAAAAAATATCATGAAGTTGCAAAAAAACATGGCTTAAATCCTTGCCAAATGGCAATTAAATTTTGTGAAATACAAAAGTTTACCAATGCCGTCATCATTGGCGCTACCAACATGGATCAACTTAAAACTAATATTGATAGTATTGCTTTAAACTTAAGTGAAGAAGTAATAAAAGATATCAATCATGTTCAATTAATTTATTCGAACCCATGTCCGTAAAAAAAATTATAGTCTTTATTTTTATTTCTTTCTTCATTCATTTTAAAGTTTCTGCGGATATTAAAATTGCAGGTAAATTTAAAAACTGGGAATCTCACTACACGGAAGATGGAAAAGACTTGGTTTGCTTTGCCTTATCTAGACCTATCAAAATGGAACCAAAAAATTTAAATAGAGCTGAAGCAAGAGTCTTTGTCACCTTTAGAACTAAAAATAATATTCAAGATGAGGTTAGCGTTACTTCAGGTTATCCCTACAAAAAGGATGTTAAAGTAAATCTTAATGTAGCCAACGATAGCTTTTCTTTTGTATCTTCTGACAACTTTGCTTGGTTACCAAATAAAGATTATGAAATAAAACTAGTATCTTTAATGAAAAAAAAGAATGATCTTAAATTAGTAGGTACATCAGCAAGAGGAAACAAAACTACTGACACTTATTCCTTGCTAGGTTTCACGGATGCATATAATTCTGCAAAAAATAAATGCAAAAAATAAATAAAATTGTTTTAGCTTACTCTGGTGGTTTAGATACCTCCGTTATTCTTCGTTGGTTACAAGAAAAATATGGATCTGAAATTATTTGCTATACTGCAGATTTAGGACAGGACATTGATAGAAAAAAAATTTTTCGTAATGCAAAAAGACTTGGAGTTAAAAATGTTATTATTGAAAATCTTCAAGAAGTGTTTGTCAAAGATTATGTTTTTCCTATGATACGAGGCAATGCTTTATATGAAGGTATTTATTTACTAGGAACTTCTATTGCAAGGCCATTGATAGCTAAGAGACAAATTGAAATTGCTAAAAAATTTAAAGCTCAAGCTGTTTCACATGGATCTACGGGAAAAGGAAATGATCAGGTTCGCTTTGAACTTGGATATTATTACTTTGCACCTAAAATAAAAGTGATAGCACCATGGAGAGATTGGGACTTTAGTTCAAGAAGTGACCTAATTAAATACGCTAAAAAAAATAATATTCCTGTTCCTCATGATAAAAAAGGAGCTCCTCCTTTTTCTGTGGATGACAATCTTTATCACACATCAACTGAGGGTAAGGTATTAGAAGACCCAAGCAAACCAGCTCCAGAATTTATTTTTCAAAGAACCGTTTCACCTCAGAAAGCACCTAATAAAATTACGTACATAACTTTAGGATATAATAATGGAGATCCAATTAGCTTGAACGGTAAAAAACTTTCTCCTGCAACATTATTAAGAAAATTAAATGATATTGCGGGTAAAAACGGGATTGGTAGAGTAGATTTAGTCGAAAATAGATTTATAGGAATAAAATCAAGAGGCGTATACGAAACTCCAGGAGGCACTGTCTTAACTTTTGCACACAGAGCCATTGAATCCATAACACTAGATAAAGAAACTATGCACCAAAAAGACATGATCATGTCTAGATATGCAGAACTTATTTATAATGGATATTGGTTTTCCAATGAACGTTACAAATTACAAAAAATAATTGATCAAAAACGTAGTCAGGTCAATGGCTCCATCAAGCTAGCTTTATACAAGGGCAATATAACTATTTGCTCCAGAGTTTCAAAAAGCAAAGCTTACTCAATGAAAAAAGTTTCTTTTGAAGAAAACAAAACATTTAACAAAAAAAATGTAGAAACTTTTATACAAAAGCACTGCAGATTATTAAGAAAATAAACTTTAGTAATATTTAAAAATTTGGGATAAATAATTTTTTAAAAAAAAACTACAAGATCATACATATTTTTAGAGCTAATTTAAAGATTTTTAAAATACTGAAAATTAAGAAAAAAATATTTCAAATTTAAATTCAAAAAAATTATCCTTTATTTTAAATACTTTTTTAACAATAAATTAATTTACAAGATAATTGCTACTGGATAAATATTTGAATTTATTGTGATAAATTTACTTTTCATTCCAAAATGTAAAAATTTGCTTTTTAAACAAAAAAGATAAAAGATGATTTTTGGAGGAGGACTATAAATGTCACCACCTGAAACTTAAAGAGAGTTAGGTTAAAACTAACACTTTTAAAAAGTAAAACAAAACTAGAATTCATTTTTTCTAAATGAATTCGGCCGAAAGGCTATTCTAAAGGGGGCTCTTTAGCTCTTCAGTTAAAGAGCCGTTCCCGAATATCAATTAAAAAACAATCTTTTTGTAGGCTAGAAAAGTATTATTTAGCAAACAGCTAATAGTCATGGGACCAACGCCTCCTGGAACTGGGGTAATTGCTTTTACTTTATTTTTAATATTTTCAAAATCTACATCACCGACAATTTTTTTAACTCCATCTTTCATTATTCGATTAATTCCTACATCTATCACGACACAATCTTTCTTTACCCAATCCGCTTTAACCAAATGAGGTTTGCCGACAGACGCAATTAAAATATCAGCGTTTAAACAAAGTTCTTTTAAATTTTTTGATTTAGAATGTGTAATGGTTACAGTGCAATCTTCTTGCAACAATAACTGAGCCATTGGTTTGCCATTTATATTAGACCTACCAATAATCACTGCATGCATACCAGTCAAATTTGGAATAACCTTTTTTAATAGCAAATAACATCCGTACGGAGTGCACGGAACCAAAGCGCTATTTCCGGAAGACAAATTTCCTACATTGACAGGATGAAAACCATCTACATCTTTCTCTGGACTTATCTCACTGATAATTTTTTTAGGATCAATATGAGATGGCAAAGGTAATTGGACAAGGATACCATGAATAGTTTTATCATTATTTAGAGCATGTATTTTTTTTATTAAATCTTGTTCGGTTATCGTGTTTTCAAATTTTAGTATTTTAGATTGAATTCCGACCTCTCTGGCACATTTCTCTTTGTTTTTAACATAAATTTGACTTGGGGGGTGATCGCCAATTAAAATAACGGCAAGTCCTGGCTTAACAGTTGATGCTGGCAATTGTTCAATTTGTTGTTTAAGCTTTTCTCTAATTTCACCAGCAATTTGCTTTCCATCAATAATCATCAAAATAAATGAGGTGCAAAATATTCAAATATTAAATTTCTCACAAACAATAAAGCTAAAATTAAAATCACAGGTGAAAAATCAATAGTGGCAATAAGAGGGATAGCTTTTCTAATTATTCTTAATGGTGGCTCTGTTAAGGTATAAGAAATCTCTATTAAATTGCGAACAAATGGATTGGAGGTGTTGATGACTCGAAACACAACTAACCAGCTTATGATTGCGTTTATTACTACTACCCACAAATAAATTTGAAATAAATTATCAATTAAAATAAAAAGCGATTTCATTTTTCTATTTTCTCCACATAAACAGATTGTGAAGGAAAGGCAAAAGCCGTTCCATTTTTTTCAACTATTTCCTTAATTGCAATAACCAATCTGTCTTTCACATTGAGCCACTCATAGTAATTGCTGGTTTTGGTAAAACAACTTATTTTCAAATCAATAGAACTTGCAGAAAATTGTTTTAGTTTAACTGTTAAATGAGCATCTTCTGAGATGTAAAAATCGGGATGATTTTTGATATGTTGTTCAATATCATCTCTACATTTTTTTAATTGTGCAGAAGTAGTTCGGTACTCTAATCCTATCAGCCAATTAATTCTTCGGTTGGTCGTTTCTGTGCTATTTACAACTGCTTTTTCTGCAAATTGAAAATTAGGAATAATTGCTAAGGATTTATCAAATTTTCGGATCACAGTTGAACGGAAGCCAATTTTTTCTACTGTTCCCTCAATCACACCCTCCACATAAATCCAGTCACCCAATTTAAATCTTTTTTCTACTAAAACTAAAATTCCAGAAATTAAATTTTTAAATAAATCTTGCGCACCTAGTGCAACTGCAACACCGAACAAACCTAAACCGGCGACAATCGGACCAATTTTAACTCCCCAAATTTCTAAAACAGCAGCTACTCCCAGAATAACTATTACAATTCGAAAAGCCCGCAAAATCCAGCCTAGCAAATCTTTCGACAGCACATCTTCAATTTTTTTAATTAAAAAAGAAATGGGTTCGATAATTTGATGAATAAACCAAAAAATAAGAATAGTTATTAAAGAGCGATTTAAGCTTTCAATAAAAGAGATGAGCTTTCCCTCCACTTGCAAATAATTACTTGCAATAAAAAAACCTACTACTAAAGGTAAAAATTTTACTGGTCCCTCTAATGCTTCTACTAATTTGTTATCAAATTTATTAGTACTTTTAGATACAAATTTTTCTAATCTAGTAATTATTATTTTAGCAAAAAGCCCTCGAAACAGTAAAAATATTAAAAAAATAACAATCGCTAAAAAAACTCCAGAAAAATGTACTCCCCCCACACCTTGCTTCCAAACGTCTAAAAATAGGTTGATAAAATTATTTAAAGTATCCATGAATAATACAAAATTATACCTCTAATTAGTTCTAATCAAGGCAAAACTCTTCACTTCCTGGTGAAAACATTTTGATATTTTTCCATTTAATTTTTTTTAGTGGAACTAAAACATTTTCACTAATAGATCGAAGCTGAATTGAATTACATTTAGATTGGAGATTATTATTTATAATAAGTTTAACAAAATGATCTGCTGATCTTCTAGAATAAATAAATATGATATCTACAATTTGATCATTCAATATTTGTAAAGTTTGCGGATCAAAATCAATATTAGGCAAAGTGGTATAAGTGATAAAACTATCTACTTGATATCCTCTACTTACTAGATCAGATCGTAAATCATTTGCAATATATTCTCCACGTATATACAAAAATTTTCCATCATTGGTATTTGAATGATTAAAGATGATTTCTCTTAACTGAAAATAGCTTCCGCCTGCTGTAACAATATTAGAAAATCCTTTTTTTTTTGCCTGTAAAGCGGTTGCGTTTCCAACACAAAAACACCTAATATTTGATGAAAATTCTTGCTCTAAGCTCAAAACAGCATTCGCACTTGTAAAAATAATCGAATTATATTTCGTAAGATCTAACGTAGGAATTTTTTTTTTTACAATTGTTAAAATGGGAAAAATACTAACCCGATGTCCTAATTGGATAAATTTTTTTACAAACTCTACTGAGTCTATCTCAGGTCTTGTGAATAGTATGTGCAAGTTTAGTCTCCGAGACTATAAAATCATGTCCAGCTTTGTCTAATATTTCTTCAGCAACATCCAAGCCTATGGTTGCGGCTTTTTCTGCAATTCCAGTTTTATGAGCATGAAATACTTTTTTTCCGTCTAATGACAAGAGTTCTGCCTGAACAAAAATTTCTCCATCATCATTAATAACTGCATTCACAGCAACCGGCGTATCACATGCACCGTTTACTCGATGTAAAAAACTTCTTTCCGCACTTACAATTATTTCTGTTTCTTTATCATTTACAGAATCTACAAGTTTAATAGATTCAAAATCATTAGCTCTACATTGAATAGTTACTACTCCCTGCCCAGCAGCTGGTAACATTTTTTCCTTTTCAAAAATTTCAGAAACCTGCGTGTGAAACCCAAGACGCTTTAATCCTGCATACGCCAATACAATTGAGTCATAAATTCCTTCTTTAACTTTTTCAATTCTAGTATCAATATTCCCTCTCATAGTGATTATATTTAGATCACTTCTTAATTTTTTTAATTGAGCTATCCTTCTTACCGAAGAAGTTCCTACGGTAGATCCTGGTTTTAATTGATCAAATGATTTGGCAATTGGAGAAATAAATGCATCTCTTTCATCTTTTCTTTTTAAAAAAGCTGCAAGAATTAAAGACTCGTGACCAAAAGTAGGAACATCTTTTAATGAGTGTACTGCAAAATCTATATTTTTATTGAGAAGTTCTTGTTCAATTTCTTTTACAAACAATCCCTTGCCCCCCATCGTTGCTAAATTTTCTGTTTTAAATAAATCTCCTGAGGTTTTGATTATTTTAATTTCAATCTGCGTTGTTTTTAGACTAGGGTTAGCTAAAAGAAGCTCGTCCTTAAAATGTTCTGCTTGCGCCAAGGATAGCCTGCTACCGCGGCTACCAATTATTAATTTTTCTTTTATCGTCATTTTTTCTGTTTAAATATTATTTTCCATTATATTAGTATCAAATATTGAGCGACGGGAGGTCGCATAAAAATGAGCAAAGAACTGATTTTTTTAGGTATTGAAAGTAGTTGTGATGAAACAGCCGCTTCCATTGTTAAAGAAGACAGACATGGTAATGCAAAAATTTTGTCCAATGTTGTCTCAAGTCAAATAAAAGAGCACCAGCCTTTTGGTGGGGTAGTTCCAGAATTGGCTGCAAGATCTCATGTGGAAAAAATTGATACAATTATCAAACAGGCCATCAAACAAAGTGGTGTCGCCATTGAAAATATTACAGGGGTCGCAACTACAGCCGGTCCTGGTTTATTGGTGTGCTTGATGGTGGGAATGAGTGCAGGAAAAACTATTGCAACTTTTTTAAAGAAACCATTCTTAGCTATTAATCATTTGGAAGGACATGCTCTTAGTCCAAGAATAATAAAAAAAATAAAATTTCCTTATTTGCTTTTATTAATTTCAGGAGGACATAGTCAATTTTTAGAAGTTCAAGGGGTCAATAAATATAAACGATTAGGAACCACCATTGATGATGCCTTGGGAGAGGCTTTTGACAAAACAGCAAAAATACTTGGAATTGAATTTCCAGGTGGTCCTAAAATAGAAAAATACGCAGAAAAAGGGGATAAAAATGGCTTCGTTTTGCCAAAACCAATACTTCACACTAGCGGCTGCAACCTTTCTTTCGCAGGTCTTAAAACTGCTGTTTTGCATGCCTCCAAAAAAATACAGAACAGACAAGATAAATATAATTTAGCAGCATCCTTTCAGCACACCATTAATGAAATTTTAAAAGTGAAATGTAAAAAAGCCATGGAATTATTTTTAAGTAATAATAAAAAAAATAAAACAAACTATTTTGTGATCGCCGGAGGTGTTGCTTCAAACAAAACTATAAGAAATAATTTAGAAACTGTTTGCAAAGAAATGAATTTTAAAAATATTTTTCCACCGCAAGAACTGTGTACAGATAATGCAGCCATGATTGCTTGGGCAGGAATTGAAAGATATAAAAAAAAATTAATAGATGATGTTACCTTTGAGGCAAAGCCAAGATGGCCACTAGACGAAAAAGCACCCTTTTTAAAAGGAGCTGGAGTAGATCATTCATCATAAGTAACTCTTAAATAATTTTTTCATTTTATCTCTTTCCTCTAAATTCGGTAGCACCCCATATAAAGATTTCATATTTTCTATTAGGTGATCAACTCTAGAGGTGGCCGGAATAGCGCATGTTACCGCTGGATGAGAAGTAATAAATTTTAAAAAAAATTCAGGCCACGTCTTTATTCCTAATGTATGTAGCCATTCAGGAACTGGCTTTCCAGTTATATGGTTAAATAAAGAACCTCCTTGAAACGGTCTATTAATAATAACTGCTATTTTTTTTTCTTGAGCCAAAGGCAATAGAATTGCTTCGGCTTCATCATCAAGAACATTGTAAGTAAATTGAACAAAATCAATATTTTCTTTACTCATGACATCAATCAGCTGCCTATGTTTATTTCCATGAGAAGTGGTAACTCCTATATATTTAATTTTTTTTTGCTCTTTCAATTCTTGTAATTTTCTTAGATGATCTTTGGTGTTCACTAAGTTGTGAACTTGGATTAAAGAAAAATGATTGATGTTCCAAAGTTTGAATGAATTCTCAATTTGCTGTTCGCCATGACTAGCAATAGGGGTCCAAACTTTAGTAGCTGAAAATAAATTTTTTTTTGACTGTATTTTTTCCAAACACATTCCTATAACTTTTTCTGCACTTCCATACATAGGTGAGGAGTCAATTAATGATCCGCCGGTTGAAAAAAATTTTTTGACTATTTCAACCCTATCCTCCACTGCTTTAGTATTGTACCCAATATCAAATGTGATCCATGTTCCCATGCCAATCGAGGGCAGTAATTCGCCTGTTTTTGGGATCACTTTATTTATTTTAGAGTCACTAAATTTTTGAGCAAAGGAGTAATTGCTAACAAAAGTATTGAAAAATCCGAGCAAACTTAAAGTTATAAATTTTCTTCGATCCATTATAGAAATATATTAAATATTAACTTAAAGCTAAAGAAGATAGATATTCAAAACAATAAAATGAATTACTGGTTAGTAAAGTCTGAACCTGATGTTTGGTCCATTGAACAGCAACAAAAAGCTGGACCCAAAGGTACTGTTTGGGATGGAGTACGAAATTATCAAGCCGCTAATAATTTAAAAAAAATGCAAAAAGGAGATCTGTGTTTTTTTTATCATTCCAATATTGGAAAGCAAATTGTGGGGATAGTAGAAATCATCCAAGAAGCATTCCTTGACCCCACCGATAAGGAAAATAAATTTGTTGCAGTGCAAGTAAAATTTAAACAAACACTTCCTCATCCCGTATCTTTGGAAATGATTAAAAAAACTAAGGAATTAGCTAATTTATCGCTAATCAAACAAAGTAGGTTATCCGTAATGCCAATTGATCCAAAAAGCTGGAAAATTATTTGCAAGATGGGTAAACTGTAAAAAATTTAGGGGGATACTCATGACGTCAGATAATAAAATTTTTCCAGTACCAAGTGATTGGGCCAAAAAGGGAATAGTAGATAAAAAAGGCTACGAGCAAAAATATCAAGAGTCGATTAATAACAACGATGCTTTTTGGGCCAAGGAAGGAAAACGAATTGACTGGATCAAACCCTATACTAAAGTCAAAGACGTTATTTACAGCAAGGCAAAAACTGAAATTAAATGGTACTATGACGGTACACTCAATGCTTCTTATAATTGCATTGATAGACATTTAGCAAAAAAAGCAAATAACACAGCTATCATATTTGAAGGGGACGATCCTTCTGTATCTAAAAAAATTACCTATCAAGAATTAAGTGATGAAGTTTGTAAATTAGCAAATGGACTTAAAAAAATTGGAGTTAAAAAGGGAGACCGAGTTACTTTATACATGCCCATGATTCCAGCTGCGGTTTATTCTATGCTGGCTTGTGCAAGAATTGGTGCCATTCATTCTGTAGTATTCGGAGGATTTTCTCCTGATTCTTTAGCGGGTAGAATTATTGATTGCAAATCTGAATACATCATCACTGCAGACGAAGGTGTGAGAGGAAAAAAATCTATACCTCTGAAAAAAAATACTGATGATGCTTTAAAAAAATGTCCTAATGTTAAAAAAAACATTGTCTATAAACACACTGGTGGAAAAATAGATTGGAATGATAAAGTGGATGTTTGGTACCATGATGTAATCAAAGATCAACCAACCACCTGCAAACCAGAAGAAATGAATGCAGAAGATCCATTATTTATTCTTTACACCTCTGGATCTACAGGAAAACCAAAGGGTGTAATGCATACAACTGGTGGGTATTTAGTGTATGCGTCCATGACACATGAATATATTTTTAATTACAAAGAGGGAGATGTTTATTGGTGCACTGCTGATGTGGGTTGGGTAACTGGACATAGTTATATTGTCTATGGACCCTTAGCAAATGGCGCTACTACATTGGTATTTGAAGGTGTTCCTAGCTACCCAGATGCGGGACGTTTCTGGCAAGTATGTGATAAACACCAGGTTAATATTTTTTACACAGCTCCAACGGCACTGCGAGCTCTGATGAGAGAAGGAGATTCTTTTGTAACTAAATACAGTAGAAAATCTTTAAAACTACTGGGTTCGGTTGGAGAGCCAATTAATCCTGAGGCGTGGTTATGGTATCATAAGGTGGTAGGTGAATCTCGTTGCCCTATAGTAGATACGTGGTGGCAAACTGAAACTGGAGGAATTTTAATATCAGCACAACCAGGTGCAATCGATTTAAAACCAGGCTCTGCAACAAAACCATTCTATGGCATCAAACCTGTGATTGTTGATGACAAAGGCAATGAGCTGGAGGGAGCGTGCTCGGGAAATTTATGTATTGGGCAATCTTGGCCTGGTCAAATGAGAACCGTATATGGAGATCATCAAAGATTTGTTGATACTTATTTTTCTGCATACGAAGGTAAATATTTTACTGGGGACGGTTGCAGACGAGATGAGGATGGCTATTACTGGATCACCGGTCGAGTAGATGACGTTATTATTGTATCGGGTCATAATTTAGGAACGGCTGAAATCGAAAGTGCTTTTGTTGCGCATCCTAAAGTAGCCGAAGCTGCTGTGGTTGGTTACCCGCACGATGTTAAAGGAAACGGATTATATTGTTACGTTACTTTAAATGCTGGAGAACAAGGATCTGACGCGTTAGTAAAAGAATTAAAACAATGGGTCAGAACCAATATTGGACCTTTGGCAACTCCTGATTTAATTCATTTTACACCCGGACTACCAAAAACAAGATCTGGAAAAATTATGAGAAGAATTCTTCGAAAAGTTGCTGAAAATGATTTTAGTAATTTAGGAGACACTTCAACTCTGGCAGATCCTAGTGTGGTACAAAGTTTAGTCGATAACAGACTAAACAAATAAATTAAAAATCGGTAACAATACCTTTTTTTTCCCAATCGCCATAACGAGTTGGCTCTGGACCTTGGGGGCCATTAATTTCTTTTGGCAAAGAAGTTGTATGATCTGCTGATTGTTTAGAGAATTGTTCTAATTCTTTTTTTTTTCGCTGCTCCGCTTCAAGCAAAGATTGTTTAGCATATTTATCAAACAAAGAGCTCATCAAATAGATTTATTAAATTGAATAACTTCAAAAAATTCTTTTATTACATTTTTCCATTTAAGCTGCATCGAATTGATGACAATTTGTTTATCTAAATTTTTTAATTCTGGAGCTACGGGTGCCCAAAAATATAATGCCTCGGAACTAGTTTTAAAAGGGTTGTCTTTATAAAAAGAAGTCCAGCTTAAATTAGAAAACCTTTCTTCAAACTGTTGTTTGGCTTTATCAAAAATTTCTTGTGACAAAGGATGATCCTTGTCGTTTAATTCATTTTCTAGAATTCTATGATAAAGATCTTTTGCAACTTCATTGTTCAGATATTCGTCTTTTGCATACAAATAGGAGAAAGAAAAAAAGGTCAGATCCTGCAAAGCAACCGTATAAATATTCCAATTAGCAATATTGATAGATTTAACAAAGTCATCATTGTCATACATTTTTACATAGTTGGTGCCGATCCTAGTTTTTAAATAACCAAATAAAGTTTCTTGGGTAATAAAAGCAGATTTTCTTTGAATATAGTCTTGAAGATCTTCGATGCTTTTGATTTTTTTCTCACCCTTAATTAATGCAAGGAAAGGTTTTACCACAAATAGCTTGAAAGAATTTTTTATTTCAACTGAAAGCTGTGCCAAATCTATTTCCTTCAATTTTTTAAACATAATGTTTTCTATAATAAATCATCTTTGATTACATTATTTTTAGATTTTTACCGTAAAATAAGGGTTTTATTCAAAAACTAGTCAAAAAATGGGATATTTTGGCTTTGACATCCTAAAAAAGTTCAGTAGGGTCTGCATAATTATTAATTAACAAGGGGGAAAATCAATGGCATCAGCTAAACAAGAAGCGCATTGGAATGACACCAAAGGGCTAATGAGAATTACATTGGCAATTTGGTTTTTCTTTTCAATCGTTATTTTTATGTTCGGTCATGATTTAAACTCCGTAAAGGTTCCGTTATTAGGATACCCATTAAGTTACTATATGACTGCACAAGGATCACTCCTGTCATTCGTTATTTTAATTTTCTGGTTTGCTGGTAAGCAGGAAGCTATTGATCAGACTCACGGCTTTAGTGATGCTGAGAAAACGGAGGATTAAATTATGTTTAAAGGTAAATTTGTAGATAACCTTCCGAAGATTTATGGAATGTACACTGGAGGATTTGCATTATTTTTTATAATAATGGCAATCGCAGAAAAAAACGGTGCTTCCGCTAAATCTATCGGAATTTGGTTCTTGTCTTTCACTATCGCGATTTATGCGTTGATCGGTGTATTGTCTCGAACCATGCAGGTCAGTGAGTACTATGTCGCTGGTCGAGAGGTGCCTACGGTATTCAACGGAATGGCGACAGCTGCGGACTGGATGTCTGGAGCTTCATTCGTTGCAATGGCCGGTGGTATTTACTACGGCGGATATACTTACATGGCGTTCTTAGTAGGATGGACAGGCGGATACGTTCTGGTCTCTACTTTATTAGCGCCATATTTGAGAAAATTCGGTTGTTACACGGTTCCTGATTTCATTGGAACTAGATACGGCGGAAACTTTCCACGTTTCTGTGCAGTGTTAGTTCTAGTGTTAGCATCGTTCACGTACGTGACAGCTCAAATTAACGCAACTGGTACAATTGCTTCTAGAGCACTCGATATTCCTTTCGGAGTTGGAGTATGGGTGGGTCTAGTAAGTATATTACTATGTTCAATGTTAGGTGGTATGAGAGCGGTTACTTGGACCCAAGTGGCTCAGTACATCGTTCTGATTATCGCTTACCTACTTCCGATTTTCTGGATTTCATGGAAAAGCGGTTTTGGTATCTTCCCTCACCTACAATTAGCGCCTGAGGTTGCAAGAATA
>Ga0222713_10000097_pt1 | contig 91149 bp, 120 predicted proteins | sample C33_649DmetaG_FD_165061 | JGI IMG/M metagenome (GOLD analysis project Ga0222713, IMG submission 165061) | Estuarine water microbial communities from San Francisco Bay, California, United States - C33_649D | ecosystem: Environmental > Aquatic > Marine > Unclassified | place: USA: California...
AACTGATGACCAACAAAGAAATCCTTGAACTTGCTAAATCCTGTGGGTTTGATAGTTTTACTGGTGAAAAAGGTGATTACTGGGAGTGTTGGGAAGAACAACTCTTGGAGTTTGCTTGGGAAATCTATAGAAACTTTTGTGATGAAAAATGACTGAAACCAAATACCTAGTCAGTTGGAAATCAGACACTCAACGCACTCGTAAAGAAGCATATTTTGATACTCTTTGGGGTGCTGAAACTTGGTATAATGAGAAACTAACGGAGGGTAAGAAACCAAAACTCTGGCAGGAAGAAACCACCACGATTTTGAGGAAACTACGATAATGCCATTCTTTCCAGACTGCTACGACGAGTGGGGACTTTATAAGATTACCTACGATGGAGACCACAAGATGTATGAAATGCTATTTGAGGGCACAGAAGAAGAGTGTCGTCAATATGCTTATGATAACTATACAGACAAGGAGCAAACTAATATGTGCCTGATGGATTGGGAAGCAAGGGAATGGGATGTATGACTCTTGAAGAAATCCTAGAAGAATACGGACAGGAAGTATTAGACACATACTACGAACTGTTTCCCGATAAAGACCTAGAAAGGTTTGGTGATAGGTTCTGTGGTCCTGTTGGTGATTATGCAGACTTTGTGTTAGACTGTTATTATTCAACTGGTAGTGATGAACTTGAGTCTATTGAAGACTTTGAAAACGGAGTCTTTCAAGAGTATTATTACTACGATCATAAAACCTCAACTGGATTTGTGTTTTACAATGAACGATGATATGCCCTGGGTAGACCTCACACCAGAAGAAATCCAAGAACTCCGCATTAAAAAACAAGAACTCACAGAATACGGCAAACAGAAAATCCGAGAACTTATGAATGATGGTAAGTTGAGGTTTTATGATAAAGGAAAAGAAACTCTCACAATTGATGATAGTTCTTGTGGAAAAAACCAAACTCCAGAAATGAAACTAGAGGTCAAAGAAATGACACACGAAGAAATGCTTGAAGAAGCAGCAAAAAGAGAGAAAGAAAATGAAGTATTAAAGATTGCCATTGACTTTATTGAAGAGCATTCAGAAGCAATGAAACAACTTCGTAAGATTGAACATGAAGAACTGATTGAAGAACTACAAGCAAAGAAGAAAGAAAACTTCCAGCTGGTTGCTAATGCTTGTATGAAAGAATATGAGCAGAAGTATCATCGTGACGTATTTCCAGTAGATGAACACTGGGTTTATATGGTTTCTGAATACTTCGGAACTGGTGAAGGTCAAACCGTTTGTGTTATGATGACACAGGCAAATCCTGGTCATCCTGAAGATTTTGAAACATCTACCAATAAGTATGTTGCTTGTACTACACAGCAATATCGTGCTGTTAGAGCATTCCACGAGCAGTTTGGCACTTGGTATCTTCATGGTCTCAGATTCCTCAGTAAAGAAGATTTCTTCGGTGAATATTCATACTACATTCCTCCTGCGATGATGAAGCTACTCAATAGAAGTTGCTTTAAAGACTTCTACACCCGTGTTCACTATAACTTTTCATGACTTACAAACTCAACGAAGAAGCAAAAGCATTCTCATATACTCGTGAAGAGTTGTTTGAATGTATCACTAAAATTGTAGCACATCCTCATAAGACTATCACAGAACACGATAAATCCCGTGCTATGGCAATCTTCCTGACCTTTTCCGATTACTTAGATAACTATACAGAAAGTGACAATAGTGGTGGATTCTGTGTTTATGAGAGTGACAATACTGACTTTGAAGGTTATGTAATGGGACTAATGAATGAAGAACTTCACGGATATTTGAAAGCAGATGAGGTTTTGAAATGAGTCGTTTTACTGAAAATCCAGATGAAATTGTACTTCAAGACATTCAAATGTTTCATCTTGAAAGTATGAATGAACGTACACTTTGGATTGGGGTTTATGATGATGATGGTAAAATCTATCACTTGAATATTTCCGCAGATGGTGATAAACTGAGATACTATTGGAGTGATGAAACGCCGTGAGGTTTGAAAATCCAACAAAACTTGAACTCTTCCTTGATGGTTTTCATAACTTCTGGTATGCTTTGGATAGTTATGATACTATAGAGCACTTCCCTGATGACTTCTGGGAGGCACTTTCTTATGGATGGATGCAGATGGAAATTTATGATTATGATGACCCATTTAATCCATCTGTATTAAGTAAACAAAGGAAAATGTTGTATGGGATTTATGAATAAATAAAAATACCTAATTTGGTGGTTCTTTTTAGGTTGGGATAAAGCACCTTCGGGTGCTTTTCCTGTATAAATACTAATAACCACCAAATTAGAGTAGAACTATGGAAACTCCCAAGGAGTATTACTATACCTATTATTCTTATGAAGAATGGGGTAGAGGTTATATAGGAAGTAGATTATGTTGCTGCTTACCTGAAGAAGATGTAAAGTATTTTGGTTCCTTCAAAGATAAAACATTCAAACCAACACACAAAATAATACTCAAAAGTGGTTATTCCACAAGAGAGGAAGCATATGCTGATGAAATTATTTTGCAACATTATTATAAGGTAGTTGAAAATCCACATTTTGTTAATAAAGCATACCAAACCTCCACAAAATTTTATGTTCCAAGAAAACAAGCAATAGAATATGCTAAAAAAGGTGGATTAAAAAATAAAGAAAATCTTACTGGTTTTTGTGGTCGCACAAAGGAAAAAATGAGAGAAGATGGAAAAAGAAATTATGAAATGGGTATAGGTATTCACGCACTAACTAAAGAAGAAAAAGGTGCTGCTGGTAAAAAGGGTGGATTAAAAAATAAAGAAAATGGAACTGGAATATGTGGTATTTCTTTAGAACAAAGGAGTAAAACTACTACAAAAACAAATTTGCAAAGATGGATATGTACTGAAACTGGATTTGTAACTAATGCTGGAAATCTCTCAAGATATCAAAGAGCAAGAGGAATAGATACATCTAAAAGAAAAAGAATATCATAAGGGATAGACGGTTCGCATACTGGAACATATCACTTGATTATGTGTTCTGCCTGTGTTATGATACTTTCATAGATAAAAACAAAAATGAACTTTCTACTGCCATTATGGTATAAGTTTCAAGAGTGGAGATATGAAAGAAAATGTCTCAAACATCTTGGTATAAAACCCACAAAGATGTATGTAAGTAAAGAAGCATATGATGCTCTTATAGAAGCAATCAATAAACCACCAGAATATAACGAAAAGATTGCTAGATTATTAAGTCGTAAAGCACCTTGGGATGATTAAAATGTTTGAAACTAAAACATCTTGGTGGTTTGAAAAACAATACCGCAAAACTTGGTTAAATCGTGCTCAATCCAAACTAGAAGAAGTTGTAGAACGACACGATGATGATATTGAACAGATTGGGCGAAGAATTCGTTATTTGGAGGATGAACTACCGTGACTACTGAACTACCTGAACTCTTTCAACAAACTTGTGACAAACTGTATGATCGCCATCATTATAAGTTGGTGTATACTAATGGTCAGTCAGTCATTCTAGATGATTATATGGATGTACAAGCCCATTGGTTTCAAACACCAGCACAGTTTTTAAGTCACGTTGAAGTTCTTGACATTCCCCAAAAGAAAAGGAAAAGGAAGGGATTCCAATGATTTCTATCTACGATATTATGCACGATGAGCAACGTTATGGTTGGGTTGTAGACAAACGCTATGACTGGATTAATATGCTCACTAAAATGCAAAGGAACAACCCTCTTCGTTTCAAAGAGTTTAAGTATTCGCAAGAAACTATCTATCATTACTTAGATAGACTACAACAAGAACAAAATCTCTATGACTGACACTGGATTTGAAAGTTGGTTTGATGAACTAGAAGGATACTCTTTTCGTTCTGAAAGATTTTATGATGACTTTGACTATGCAGCGAAGACAGGAGATTATAAAAAGATTATCAAGTGGTTGCAGGCTGCATATGATGTGGGATATAATGATGGACAACGACTTTATGGAGGAACAGAATGAACTTTACCCCTGAACAATATAAACTAATCTTTACTGCTGTTCGTCGATATCAGTTTGAAAAGACTATTCTAGATAGTAAAGAATATCATGAATGTGGTGAAATACTTGACGAACTATTTAATGTAGTATACACACAAAAACAAGAACAAGTGACTTAAAATGCAATTTTCAAACGAAGAGATTGAACTTCTCATTGATGCCTCTTGGAGGCGGCAGAGGTGCTTTATTGCAGGGGATAGACGTTTCAAGGAGTATGGTGCTATACTGGATAAGTTACGGGCAATGATCCCGTACAACTACGTAATTGATGAGTTTAAGTGATGGATTACACCGAAGAATTTCCTTTTGATCAGTTTCCCTGGAAGTTGATCCATAAAGATGGAAAAGAAACACGCAAATGTTACTTTCAAACTGAAGAACATCGCAAGAAACACATTGAACGCTACAACCTTAAAAAGAAAGACATTCAATTGAGTTATAAGTATGACAACTAGAACTTTTATCGACAAGAATGGAAATTCCTGGGAATGGGAAGAAACTCCTGAAACTATTGAGGCACTGAAACAACTTCATGAAACTGTAAAGCAAGTAAATGAGCGAAAAGAAACTAATTGACGAATGCTTCTATGTGGAGCAAAAAAGATATGGTCTTTGGGATTCAACCGATCTTGAAGGTAAAGGACTGATCACATCTTTGACCGAAGAGGAATGTGTGAGAGCAACACGATTTTACTTAAAAGGACTCCAAGAGGGTTGGCCTGAAACTAAAACTTATGAAGGTCAAGTAGGTGGAAAACTCTGATTATCCATATCACGTTTTAGATCCTACTACTCCTTGGTATGAGTGGTTGTGTTACTGTGAAATTTGTCATCAATTGAATGTTCCCAATCAACCAAAGTGGCAAAGATATGCTGCTTATCGTAACTATTTGAAAGAAGTCGGTGTTTTATGAAAAAATTCATTGAATGGTTTCTTTCTCCATCAATCGAACCAATCCTAGAAATTGATGATGTATATTCTAAACTTATTGAACTAGAAAATCGTATCATTAAGTTAGAAGAGGAAAATGTAGAAACTACAAACGAACTCTATCGTATGGAAAATTCTCTTGATGCTCGCATAGATATTCTTGCCGAGCATTGTAGGATTGATTACGATGTATGAACTAGATGACTTTGAAAAAGCACTTGCACATTTTGGAACAAGAGTAGATGTTATCATAGCAATGGAAATGGGGGGAAAGTTTGATGCTGAAACTGCTTACAAAAATATTAAGATGGAACTCAAAGAACTCAAAAGAATTCGAAAGTCCATCAAAAAAGACAAGGATTTGTGATAAGTGTGGTGTAGAAAAACCACTTGATAAAGATCATTATGATGTTGTAAAGTATTTCCGTGATGGATATTCGTATTACTGTCACGATTGTTCTAAACCAAAACCAAGAGATTGATGGAAGACACGCTTAAAATAACACAGAATGAGGATGGATCATTCACGATGGACTGGGATCCAAAAGACCCAAAGTGGGAATGGTTAAATGGGTTGACTTCCAAAGAAATCCAGGTTATTATGGAGGACGCAATCAAAGACTACATCAATGACCTTTGACTATAAAAAGTATTCTCTTGAAAACTTGAAAACTTGGATGCAAGATGCTGTTTCTACTAGCGAGGCATCCCCACAAGAAATCTTTGATGTTATTAAAGAAGTAGTTCAAGAAGAATATTATACTTTCAAACACCACACATCACGTTGTTATGAACTTCTTTCTCTTCTGAATGGAAATGGTCAATCCTATGAAGATGTTATGAAAGAAAGAGAATACTATGAACCATCTATGCCACCTTGGGGTCACAGTGATTTGGAAGCACTTCGTTATACCGAAGAAGAACTGAATGCGATGTGCGACAAAGCAGCATCGGACGAAGAAAAGCAGCAGTGTCAAGAATATAATCTGCGTGAGGCAGAATATTATGACAACAAAAAGAAATGGGTTCTTCCTGTTGAACTTGATGGTCCAAGTGGTGAGTATTTTATAACCTTTCCAGATGATTTGCAGCAAATTTCTGGAATCCATGAAGGTGATGAAGTGCAATGGATTGACAATAAAGATGGATCATATACACTACGCAAAGTTACCAAATAATGGTAGAAACTCTTATCTGTGGTTATAATATATTCTGTCATGTAAAAAATGTGATAGAATATCCAAGAATACAAACGCCTGTGATAAGATATTATGAACCAGGCAAATCCTGTTATGTAAACGGAACTTTTTATACTAAATGTGAGGACAGATTAAATGGCATTAAGTGAATCAGTTGAACAAAGTTTGAAAGAAGCAGAAGCAAGTTTGCGTAACGCACTTGCATATGCCGCACGTCAAGAACGACCAATGGTTTGTAGTGTTGTTGCCGATATGATTTCTCGTATCGATACTCTGATGTCAACAGATGCACTTCTGGATAAACTAGAAAATCGTAAACCTGGCGACTCTGGTATGTTTGGAAACTTTTTTCAAGATATGGGTTGATGGCAACACCAAAAGACTTTGATGGTAAGTTTACTTTAAAAAAAAGTAACGGACTTGACTTTCTACCAGAAGATGAAAGTGATGTATTCACTGTTTGGTTTTTTAGGAGAGAAAAAGAAACTAAATCTCTTAAAGAGTTTCTAAATGCTTTGGATCCAGAAAACATTGGATATGATAAACCATCAAATCAATTGTTTTATAGATCTCCATCTTCTAAACTGTATCGCATAGATTTTACAGAAGTTAAATGACTGAACAACAACCTAATGATTTTGATAAATCACTAAAAGACTGGTGGGACTCTGATGCTTTCAAAGAAATGCAGAGAGCAAATCAAGAAGCAAAAGAACGAGCAATAGGAAAATACTTTATGCTATCTGAAAAAGATAGGATTGACATGGTAGAGGCAATCACTCATATTATGTGCAAAGCAGAAAGTGAGGGAACTTCTCATCGTGGACTACAATCTGCATTAGGAATTTATCCTGCTGGTTTTTGGGTTGATCACTTGATGGATGTTCACAATGCTTTGTGGTCTTATTATAATGATCAAAAGAAAGAACAAGAACTCAAAGATGATTTAGATGCTCTTGATGATTTTGTTAAGTAGTGTAACGTGATCCCGAAGAAAACATTAAGTTTCTAGATAGTAGTATATTGAAATGCTAACATTGGGACACATCGCAAAAAAACAAATGACTTTGCCGAAAACAAGCACCGAAACTCTTACGGAAGAAGAGTGGAATGAACTTGTAGCACTAAAAGATGCGATTAGTTACGCTCCACAAACAGTTTCTGCTGAAAAAATGGAAAAGTTTGCAGAATTAATGGTTCGTACACTTGAAGGTAAATGTGATCCACCGCCACCTAAAAATTGGCGTGGTAATCCTTTGAGTGAATGAAAAAAATAAATATATCATCACGCTACAAAACTATGGATAACATCGACCAACATATTCAGAAGGATGAAGATCTTCTGAGTGATCCTTTGATTTCTCCACAGTCAAGAAGACACACTGAGGAAGAATTGGAGGCGTTGAAAGCATACAAAGCAAATCACCCAGAAGATACTCACGATCCCACAGCATTGGAATTGTACTGTGATGCAAACCCAAATGCACTTGAATGTAGAGTTTACGAAGACTGAAAAATAAATAATTTTAGTTATTACATATAAAAATGTCTAGATTCACTGATCTACTTCAAGAACCAACTCCTGCACCAGAACCAACACCAGCACCAGAACCTGTAAAGGTTAATAATGTTGTAGAGTTGAAACCAAAGGCAGAAGTTAAGACTACAAAGAAAAATTTCACAATGGACTGAGTGACAGTCTAAAAAGTGGCACAAGGGGCATCCTGGTTCGCTGGGGTGCCCCTTATAATATATGGGTAATCAACAAACGCCCCAATGGCAACCCGCTCCCGCATTGGTATCGAACTCGCTGATGGTTCTATTCTTTCTGCTTATTCTCATTGGGATGGTTATCCTGAGTGGATGGGACGCATTCTTCGCACTCACTATAACACCAAAGAGAAAGTAGCAGAACTGATTGACGGTGGTGATATGAGTTCTCCTTGGACTGAGGATCGTTGGAACAGTGAGACTAAGGCACAAGAATACGGTCCTCAATACTATTCTCAGCGTGGTGAAGATTGCCCTCCCCGCCACGATGCCGACCTCTGTGAGTATCTTCTGCCTGCTAATGGTGAAGAGTATCACTATGTCTTCCGCAATGGTGAATGGGTGTGCTACAATATGAACTGCTATGTGGAAAGCAAACTTCCCGAAATCGTTGAAATTCCTTCCGCTGCTCTTGCTGTTTGATCTATGAAAACTTCTACTGCTCTTGGTATTGGATTTGGCATTCTTGTGATTGCCGTTGCCAGTGTATTCCTACAAACATGGGTGCTTGGCATTATTCTGTCTTGGTTTAATGTGACCCTGACATTCTGGCAGAACTTCCTTATTATTCTGCTTGCTAACTCTTTCCGAACTAACGTATCTTCTAAGTGATTATGAAACAACAAAACGGATTTGCTGACCCCGCAGTGGTCGCTATTGCTGTCGGTGTGGTTGTGATTGGTGGTCTTGCTTTTGGTCTCCCACAATACGGTGTTTATACCAAAACCTTAAATGGTAAGGGTCAACTTTTAGAAGCAGAATATACCAGAAAAGTTTCTGTATTAGAAGCACAAGCAAAACTTGATTCTGCTGAAAAGTTGAAGCAAGTTCGTATTATTGAGGCACAAGCACTTGCCGAGTCTAATAAGATTATTGGAGCAAGTCTGAAGAATAATCCTGAATACCTGACTTTCCTTCAGATTCAAAATATTCAAGAGGGTGCAGAAAAAGGCAATAAGATTTACTTTGTTGCTCCTAATCAAGCGGGTGTTCCTGTTTTGACAGAACCAACTAAATAATAATACCTTGAGATGGTCGCACATTTAAGGTAGGAAGAGGGGTAGAAATGCCCCTTTTCTTGTATAAATATTTTTTGCGACTATCTTAAGAGTAGAACTATGCAACCACGCATTTATACATATAAGATTACCTTTGAAGAGGTTCCTTACTATTACTACGGAAGTAAAAAGGAAAGATATTATAATCAACCATACTGGGGTTCTCCAAAAGTAAATAAATGGTGTTGGGAACTTTATACGCCGAAGAAACAAATATTAGAAGTATTTGATTATACTGATGATGGATATGAAGAATGTAGAAGAGTAGAGAATAGATTAATCAAACCAGTTCTTAATGATATTTGGTGTTTAAATGAAATGTGTGGAGGAACTTATTCAACTAAAATATTGAAAGAAAGTGGAAAGAAAGGTGGAAATAAGGCAAAAGAACTCGGTGTAGGTATTTGTGGATTTACAAGAGAACAAAGAAGTGCAAATGGTAGAAAAACAAAAGAACTTGGTGTAGGAATATATTCTATGACTACAGAAGAACGAAGAAAAATTGCTAAAAAGAATGAAGAGGGCAGAATTGGAATATTTGCATTAACTCCAGAAGAAAGGTCATTTAATTCATCACAATCTGGTAAAATATCTGGAAAAGTTTGTTTTGAAAAAAGAGTTGGAATTTTTGGAATGGATTCTTCTGATAAAAAAGAAGCAGAAAGAAAAGGAGGGAGAGTAACAGCATTAAACTTAAATTCTCAAAAATGGATGTGCCTTGAAACTGGACATATTACAACTTCTGGACCTTTAACAAGATATCAAAAAACAAGAAATATAGATACATCCAAAAGAATAAGGTTGCAATAAGTGACACTTGAATAACTGGCACAAGACCCGCCACACAAGGCGGGTTTTTTGCTATAATGACAAGGTAGTTGAGGAACTCTCATGGATCTCTCTGAAATGTTGGATGAACTGCGGGAAATTGAAATCTACGGATCAGAACCATCAGATTGGATGGGATATATGGGTTCTGACGACTATTGGGTGCCAGATGAGGAACTGGCATACTGACTACCTTAGGGGCGCTTCTGTGCCCCTATAATACGTTCATACGCAACCAAGCAATGACTACCACCTTCGCTGACTACTCCGCCCAAGCAGAGGCACGGAAGAACATCGCAGAGGCAGTTCTGGGGCACACCTACGCTCTCTGTGAGGCACTTCGTCAGAACTTCATTGATTACAGCATCAAGTCTCATCAAAAGTTTGTGGATGATATTGATACTCACGAATACCATCAAAAGCAGATTGCTAAATTGAAAGAGGGTATTTGTGGTTATGAGTTCTACCCTGAGACTGGTCGCAAGTATCACAAGATCATTATGGTTGCCAATGGTTCCCGCAGTGTTAGTTGCTTTGTAGACAAGAAAACTGGAGAGATTTATAAAGCAGCGTCGTTTCGTGCTCCTGCCAAAGGTGTTCGTTACGATCTTCGCCTGATCAGTGATCGTGAATGGTTGCTTGAAAATGCAGACTGGGCAGGTGCTTATCTTTACGCAAAGTGAATTATGTTGATGATCTTCTTCTGGTGGTTTGTTGCTATGCTTGGCGCAGTCGCCTTTAATTATGTTCTAATGCAATTTACTGATGACGAAGACTGACAAACTGATTTTTCTTGGTTCTTTTGTTTGGTTTCTTCACTGGGGGCAATGTCTTACATCACAACTTCTGGATATGGTTATCGCAAACTCCTCTGTGAGGATGTTACCACTTGGTTTCTGAATAAGTTTCTTCCACGTCATAAGATTGATGTAGAGATTCTACATCGTGGTCTGGTAAGAGAGGGAGTTTATGGGTATTGTGATTTTATTGATGATTACAGGCGTCCAAGAATGTTTTTGATTGAACTTCATACTCATATGGAGGAGGAGTTGTATATAAAAACTCTTTTGCACGAACTGACCCATCTGCGTCAGTGGGTGGTCGGTTCACTGCGGTTGCGTCGTGGAAAAATGTGTTATGGAAAAGAAAGTGTCGAAGATTATGAGTATTGGTATCAACCACACGAAATAGAGGCAAGAGAACAAGAAGAAACGCTATATCTGGAGTACTTATTTGATAAAAATGGGTGGACGGTTCCACAAGTGGCACAGTTCTTTGGTAACCGCTTGTGCTCTGCCGTATAATACGAGGACAATCAAGGAAACTGAAATGACTCCCGAAGAACGCTATCAGGCACTCTATGAGGAGATGTATCAACTCTGTGAAGAACAGGGTTGGGGTGATCCTTTCAGTTATGCACGTTCCCGTGAGATTCATATGGCGGGAGTGTTGGGTCATCGCATTGCGGAAGATTATAGTGGTGCCGATGCTTATGATGAAGATGGTGGTGCAGAGTATAAGTCTACTATTGCAAATTCTATCAATGCAACTTATAATGGTATTAGTGTTCAAAACACTTGGGAAGAACAAGAGCGTTATCTGATTGAAGATAAGATTGGTAAGTACAAGAACCACTATTATGCACGTTATGAAGGTGGTAAGATTGTGGAAGTGTGGAAGTTAGATTGTAACGATGTTCTTGCTATTATTCTTCCCAAAGCAAAGAAACAGTATCCTCAGAAAAAGAATGGCAATGCAAAAGATCCTCGCATTGGCATTACTATCTCTAAAAAGGAGATCTATGCAGTTGGCAAATGTATCATTGGTTGAGTTATGATTGATTCCAGAAAAGTAGCATATTCTAGTGGTGGTGGAGATGAAGCATATACCCCTGCATATGGTGTAACTCCTATTCTCAAATACATCCCCAAAGATGCAAAGGTGTGGTGTCCATTTGATACCAAAGAGAGTGAGTTTGTCAAGCAGATTGGAGCACAAAATCTAGTCGTCTCCACACACATTTCAACTGGTCAAGATTTTCTTACTTACATTCCCGACTTTGAGTGGGATGTGATTGTATCTAATCCACCATTCACAAACAAGCGGAAGTTCTTTGAGCGGGCACTGTCTTTCAACAAACCATTTGCCCTGATTATGACTAACACCTGGTTGAATGATAGTGCTCCTAAGCAATTATTCAAGGATAAGGATCTACAACTGTTGATGTTTGATAAGCGAATGAAGTTTCATAGTCCTGATGGACGCCCGAATGATAAGATCACGTTCAGTAGTAGTTACTACTGCTGGAACTTTCTACCAAAACAAATCATTATGGAGAAACTGGATGTGCCAGCTTCCAAACTGGCACAACGCAGTCCAAGTGAGGCAGTGCTGCCCCTATAATAAGAAGGTAATCGAGGCACTCCACCGATGAAGACCTACCGAATGCTGATTGAGTATTGGGTTCCTGATGAGGATGAGAATCTCTTTGAAGAGAAGATCATTCAGTCCCGTTCTTCTTGTGGTAAGATTGCAGATGATTATCTGGCACAAGATCGTACTAATCTCATTCGCTCTGTTGAAGTCACTCCTGTTTGAATCATGCAACTCTCCACACAATCTGTTTCTAAAATTGCAGATGCACTCAAACCAGTAGTAATTGATTACATTCATGAAGATGAAGGTTATGTTGAGTATATGCAAACGGCAGTAATTGAAGGTATTCGTAATACGATGGGTGATATGGATGAAGATTTACTTTTTGAACTGGGTATGCTAATCTTTGATAGGATCGAACTGAAATGATGACTGAAAAGCAAAACAAAATCATTAAGTATGTTCTGGTCGGTGGAGTTGTTATCAATACGTTAATGTGTCTGAATCTTTACCGACAGATGCTCTCACTTCAATATCAATTTACACAACTTGAAAGCGATTCGATGAGTGCCATTCAATCATTGAGTCGTTATGTTTGGGAGATGAAGAATCCTCATCTGAATAATTCAAATAACTATCCTGCTGCTGGTGACTTTGAATGATTGAAACTCTAATTGCTGGTCTTGCATGTGGTGTTGCTACATACTACGGAATTGGTGACGGATTTCATGGACAAGTTACGGCAAATGGTGAGCGGTTTGATGCTTATCGTTGGACTGCAGCTCACCCTTATCTTCCTATGGGTTCACGCATACGGGTAACCAATCAGGATAACGGTAAGCAGGTGATCGTAAGAGTCAATGATCGTGGTCCTTATTCACATGCAGACCTAGATCTTTCTTATGCAGCATTTGCTCATATTTCTTCTACGTCAAAAGGTAACGCTACTGTTTGTTGGAGAGTGATCGGATGAAAAAACTAATTCTTCTTGCCACACTGATGCTGTCGTCTCCTGTCTATGCACAGACAGAATCGACCTATCGACCATTTCGTTATGAAACCTCTTGTGCATTGATGAATGATGGTGAACCAATGACTGATCTGTGTGTGGTGATTGAAACTCGCAACAAGGGTGGATTTCTTCGCACTCGTAATATCTTCTCCAATCGATTTGGTCTGACAATCAAATCGTGGTTTGATAAGGAGAAAGGATTTATGACTTGGGATAGTCATAATCAGTTTGCCTATAAGTGGGAATATAAACTTGGTGAGGTTGGTGAACTTGGTAACTGGTCAAATGTAATGCCAGGATTTTTTGTACAAAATGTAAGTTGGGACTGAAACAAATGAAAGAAGTTAATGTAAGTTTAAATGTTCATGAAATCGGTGTGATTTTATCTGCACTACAAGAACTGAATCTACGTGAGGAAAATAGAATTGCACGTGAATATGGAAGTGTACCTGCACTGTATGCAAAACTTCACGATCTCTGGGAGCAGATGGACACTTCCGAAACTGGTCTACGGTACGATGTGGTGCCGTCGTTCTGACCTATACTACAAAGGTAGTCAAGGGAACACCTGATGAAACCCATTTCATTCACGTCTGGGCAACTGCTGGATCTGATTGCTCTTCTTGAAGAGAAAGAGGATGCTCTCTATGATGCAGAAGACAAGGGACTCTCCGCTTACTATATGCAAATGGGAGTGCAGTTTCAGCGAATGTATGATCGTCTGCAAAGTCTTCCTGGTGAAAAGCGTGTTGTCGAACTTGTAGCACAACAATGAAAACGTCCTACTGGTTTCTGGGTGTCATTGCCATTCTGATGTGGAATGGAATGATTGCCCGACGTGATGCAGAACTGTTTCGGGCATATGATCAAATCTGTGCTCAACAACCACACAATCCACAGTGCATTTATTCCAAATGAACGACGAAGACATTCGACAGTTTATGAATGCTTTTGAAGATTTCACCAAACATGTAGAGGTTGAAGAGTTCAATCATTCTGCCTGGACTGCTGCCCGACAGTATACGGATCACTTCTATGAGCAAAAAGCGGCAGAGTTAGAAGTGACGGTTGATTATTATATGCAGGAGTTTCTATGACTGATGAAATGAAACTGATTCTTGCACTGATGCAGATTGAGAATCTGACCAATCTGATTGAAGGAAATGAGTATCAAAAGTTTCTTTATGGACATCTCATTTCAGTGCAGGTTGAACTACAAAGACAGTTGACAAACCTAACTCATTCATCTAAAATTAAGGAGTAATTTACCAAAAGAAATGAAATCACTTTATATCGTTGACTACTGGGTGCCGTTTCCTTCTTCTGAATACGGTGGTGTAGTTTCTCTGATTGCCGAGAATGATACAGAGGCATTTGAATTGCTTTCTAATGAGGAAGGATTCGATGATCGTTATACGAATCTGATTATGCCCAATGTCGTCAAGGCACAGAAGTTTCAACTGGTAGATGATTATCAGTCTGGTATCATTGACGCATTTACGACCTGATTAACTATGGAAAGACTCTATCGCATTGAAGAACTGTGTACAACTGGTTGGGAACTGGTTGATGAGAAGTATGTTGATATGACAAAGGAAAGAACGAAAGAAGTTCTTGATCAACTGATTGCAGACGGTTATAATCCGAATACACTGAGAGCAGTTCCAAATCCCCAACCACAAAACTTCATTCCCAGTGACAATTGAATTTCCACACACTGCACCACAAGGTTATTCTTATGAATTCGTTCAGTTCAAAACTCATGTTATTGCAGTGTGGATTCATAATCATTACAGGTTTGTTTACAATGGTGGTGGCATCACTCGTAGTATCTGGGGATTCTACAACACAAAGACAAAGTGCTACCACTCTCCTATCAACGCCAAGACAGTCGGTGATCAAGTAAAGATCGAACAAACAACTCCTTACTCTGCAATGATTATCAAACGTACACCATTAGAACTTGCGTATGTATAAACCAAGACTGAATGATTATGTCAAGTGGACAAAGGGTGTTGAGGGTTGGGTTTACTTCGTGGATCAAGAGTATATTACGATTGAGACAATGGTAGTGCCCAAAGATCCAATTAACATCGAACATTGTTCATTGCACAAGAATCATCGTCTTTTGGTTATTTGTTATCAGGAACAATGGAAAGAGTTGAATCAGATTGGGTATCGTACTGATAAGTATTCAGAGTCCATTATTCCCAAAGAGTTATGAAGCATAGGAAAACAGTATGGCGTTTATGGGCAAAGGCAATCGGTGAAAAGGCAAGTAAAGATGACAGAGAATCAGATCACATTGCTCATATACGCACTGTTATATTTCTCACTTATCTCATTACTAACGTATTCATTGTTGCAGGCGTAATTCGACATTGGAATGACAATCAAAATGAAATACCAGGTTGTATACTACAAATTGAAGAAGGACAACAAGAAAGCGAAACAAGAAGCAATTTTCTATAACATTGAGGATGCTACATTATGGGAACAACACGTGAAGAAACAAGGTTACCTGAACTCAGAGATCGTACCACTGTTTCAATGAAGAATAGAGTTATCTACTATCCTTCATTAATCCTAATCAGTATTGTATCGTTTGCGTTAGGATCAAATGTATACAGAGAGTCAATCATTAATGATACTTTGAAACTGTGTAATCAAAAGCAATTAGAGTGTAAGTTCAAGTATGATATGGTGATGTATCAAGAGACAGGTAAAGTACCTTATACTCAACCTACTAAAGATAAAACCAAATAAAACCTTTCCAGGTATAGCGACCTTTACTTTTTAATGCTTTTGTAAGACCAGTTCCTCTACTATTACCACCAACTTTTCTAATAGCATCAGCAATACTCTCAAAGTGATATTCTTCCCAAGTTACTTTATTGATAGCTTTAACTGCTTTTTTCTTACTTTTAGTTTCAAGTAATTTCCATCTGTAACCATAACACTTATATCCCTTACGAGCAGATAAAAGGATATTGCTATTTTTATTACGGTCACCAGCAACTTCTTCTGCTGCATCACGAGCATTATCCCATTCTCTGATTTCACCAGTTTCTATATTCAGTCCTTGTATCTTTATACCACAGTGCTTACCGTTACCTCTATTTTCATCTGTTAAGAATCCCCATGGTTGATATTTCGCTTTTTCGGTTAAAGTAGTTTTTATATTATTAACCTCTTCATCTGTTCTTTCTCTATTAGATGCTATTTCACTTAATTTTTGTTTTGTTTCATTACTGAATACTGGACGACTTCCACCGCTTGTTGCATTATAACCTTCTGCACTTTCAAAGGTATTGTATTTTTCTATCCAGTATTGTTCTTTTTCATCTAATAAACTTTCATCACATTCATCTATTTCTTTAATCATGAAGTTGTGATTACCATACTTACGCATAGCACGATGTAATGGTTTATCACTCATTCTTAATGCTTCTTGTATGTGTTGTTGCCACCTTTTATTCATACCTTGGGTGGTCTGTCCAACATATTTGTGTCCGTTCTGTTTATTGACGATGAGATAGATGATTCCTTGGGACATTTATATTTTAGATAACACTTTTAATATTTTATATATTCTTTATGTTATTTTATATTATTATTTTGGTTAATTTGTGATTAAATATTTTGTAATTCTCAATAAGGTTTTGTAATTGATAATAAATAACAGGTTTTATTGAGAATAATAAGAAAATGCTGAGTCTTGTTGCAGCCTTTGCCAGCGTAGCATAAGACACGCAGTTTGTCAAGTCCACCGCCCGCGAAAATGCCACGAGACCCACACAAAAACTCGACGAGATCCATACTAGACTTATGAGATCTCGACGAGACCTTATGTTACGAGATGCACATAATTCTCGACGAGAGTACATATATATTGGTATGATTCTCGACGAGACACACATCTAGACTAGATTGTATCTTGTCGAGTTTTATGGTATAATACGAAAGCGTTCACACAATCTCGACGAGCTTATGTACGACGATTACGATCTCGACTATACGTATAGTAACGATTATGTAGATCTCGACGAGGACACATACCACGAGTATGGTATAACGGATCTCGACGAGGATTATGCACGAGATACACAAGATTATAACGATCTTGCGTATCGTCATTATGCATGATATAATCTAGACACATCGCACTAGACACGTATGTTAGCACAGAAGCGCCTAGTCACAGTCACACTCGACATCATGTGTTATGATGACCTGGATCTAGACAATATTAACTGGCGAGATGTATTAGATCTCGAACCCAATGAGGATGTCCATTGTAAGATCCAGGAGCACGATATCGATTGGTAGTGTGCCAGTTTAAATATTGGCACAGTACTTCATTCTCAATAAGCAACCCCTTATTGAGAATTCTAATATTTCATAATATTTCAAGGCAGGGGGAGTGGCGATGTATTTTCGTCGGCAGGGATACCCTTCCCCTCATTGAATTTCTTATAAGATAGCAGGCGGCCGACCCCAATTGCAAGGGGTCTTGTGCCAGTTCTTCTAGTGGCACAATGTTGCCCCAAAGCACCCTGATCGGGGTTTATGTTGGTTTCGTTCAACACAAAACCCCGATGATTTTCATCACTTACCCCGATCACGGTTGTGTATACACTCTGTCGCAGGAAGATGGGGATGAGTTGTATTATGCTCCAATCTACCAGAACGGTAGTATTAATCTAGAAGAATTTGCACCCGTTGATTTAGATTCAGCAGACATGGATCAGATGGAATTGTTTGACATTCGTAACCGCCTGGTGGAGATGTGCCAGATCTAGAAGTGGCACACGGGCACTTTACAAGTGCCCTCATCCGTTCTACATTACATTCGTTCCTGAGGGATTCACCAATGTTTGATGAGATGTGGCAGGAGATTCAAGATGCTCCTGGTGAGATCTTTGACATTCCCGAACTTCGTGATCTGGATGATGACAAGTTCGATTACAATGAGTACATTCTCTCCAACATTGATTACTGAAATGACCACCACTTCGTTGACATTTGAAGAACTGGATGCCATTCTGGCATTGATTGAGTTTCACGATGATTGGGATGAAGTGAGTGAGATCGTGGGGGCAGATGTTCCTGCCCTCTATGAGAAACTGTCCGAAATGCGTGATGAGGTCTGATGTACCGCACACTTTCTGAACTTCGTGACTCTATCAATTCAATGATTGAGAGTCAAGGTGAGAACGCTCCCTGTGCTGCATTTGTATTCACCAAAGAAGATGTGTTTGAGTATGATGTAGATGACAATGAGGACAAGTATTTTCCTACTGTCTTCACAGAAGATGTGCTCTGTGATGTAGGTGGATCATCTTACATTTACGAACAGGTAGGTGAGATGATTGATGATGCAATCCGCCTTCGTAAGAAACTCCCACTCTACGCTAACTGATGATGAACCGCACTGAACTCCAGGATCAACTCATTCAGCAGATGTTGGATGACATGGATCTCAAAACAATGACCCAACTTTGTTATGATTATCTGGATGAGGGTTATGCAAAGTATTCTGATGAAGAATTGACCGAAGAGGTTAATCAATACTATCCTGAACTGCTGGATGGTGTGACAGTCGACTAAGTGGCACAAGGGGGGTTGCAATGCCCCCTGATCTGGTCCATACTACTCAAGTCAACGCAACCGACCCCAATGCGTAAGATCGAACAGCAAATGAACGCCGCCATTCGTGACTCCCGCGATTGGAAGTCTGGCAACACTGAAGTTACTTTTGACTCTGAAACCAATGAGTCGAAAGTGTTCCTGCATGGCAACCACATTGCTACCATCGGTGATGACTTCGTGCAAATCTTTGATGGTGGTTGGCAGTCTAACACCACCAAATCCCGCCTGAACGCTATTCTTCAAGATCACGGAATCAAGGGCGAATGTGTATTCCAGCGCAACTGGAATTGGTTCGTTCATAAGTTCATCGGGCAGGCAGGAACTTCTCCTGTGTTCAACGAACTCGAGTTCACCAACGGATTCGTGTTCGCCTGACGAACTGGCACATCGGGTGCCCACACGGCACCCTCACCCCCTATACTACATTCGTTCACACAAAACACCAATGGAAACCTTCCTCGAGACTTCCTTCCAGAACGTTCGTTCTTCCAAGCGTACTGATGAGTTTCATAAAGTTCTGCTGGATGAGATTCTGAACGCAAATCCTTCGTGGGCAGAGTATGATTGGAAGTTTGAGTATCAACTTCCCGTAGATGGTTTTGGTGGTACATTTGACATTGACATTGCTGGGTTTAGTAATGGTGAACTTAAGGTTGCTATTCTTGGCAAAGCACTCAACAGCAACATTAACAAAAACATCAAAAACTACGCTAACACTAGTGTAGGTGAAGCAGCACGTTTGATGTTCGCTCCTGACATTGAGATGGAAAAAGTGCTGTTCGTGAGTGTTCTTCCCCGTGTGGCACCACGTTTCAACAAAGCGGGTGAAGTTCAGGGTTTCGATGATGTCGTGAGTGCCAAAGAGCGTACCAAGATTAACCACGTTCTGCAAGCACAATACGATGGTATTGTTGAGGCAATCGACCTGTACTTTGACATTGAAGGTGTAAAGACTCTGCAAGAGTTCAACACCATTAGCATCAACAATCTGGACACTCTGACTCTGGTGTGACAGTCTGACAAGTGGAACACGGGGGGTTGAGTTCCCCCCTTCTTCGTGCCATACTACGTTCATCAGCAAACAACCCGACCAATGCAACTCTACATCCTCAAAGAAGTTCTTTACGATTACACTGACGGAATGGCAGTTATCGCTGCTGAATCTATGCCTCAGTGTGAACAGATCTTTATGGAAGAGTTTGGGTATTTCACTGATCGTAATGGTGAACGGGTGAAGGATGAAAAGGTACAAAAAGAGTTCAACAATGCTAAGGTTACTATCATCGAAAGCGTAGGACTTGATGAGGCAGGTATTGTAGAATACGTTTACGGTGGGGGTTGATAATGACACCATCTACCCGTGCAATCGTAACCACAAGAATGGCAACTCACACACAGAATACGCCAGTCAATTCTGAAGCATTTCGTGCTAATGAAACTGATACGATTGGACTGGTAGTTGTTCTCAGTGGTCTTGCTGTTATTTGTCTCTTCTCTGCTCTGATTGACTGATGACTGATTTTGTTTCTGAATCCGAAGTGAAGCAAATGATGCTCATTGAGGCACTTGAGTATTACATTCAAGGATTGAAAGATGATAATTGTAATCAGGCAGCGATTGATGCCTTCACCGACCTTTTGACTGAGATTGAGAATGACTAACGAACAAAAGATCCAAGCACTACCCACAATCCGTACCTTCCCATATACGATTGGTCTCCGTACATACTTCTCGGAAGAAGAATATCAAAAAGCACTCCACGATTTCCTGACTTGGAGAAACCATCAACAGAGCAAAAGGAACCGCACTAATGATGACTGACACAGACAAAGTAGAAGCACTGAGTGACCTTCTCTCTAATGTCATTCACTCTCTGGAGATGACAAAATATCTTATTGATGATGCAGATAAAGCATCATCGGTCGTTCGTGAAGCAGACAAGTTTCACCAACAAATGCTGAACATTCTTTACCCTGACGCCTGAAATGATTACCGCAACTGAACTGCTGGACTTTCTCACCAAAGCACAAAAAGTTTCTCCTTGTGGAGCAACCTTTCGTCAAACTGATGAAGGTTATAAAATCACTCTGTATTGTGATTGGCACGATGATGGCAATAACTATAAACAATCTATTTTCATTGACAACGAAGGTGAATCCACTTGGAATAATGGAGGAGACTATGATTTCTACACAATGGATAACATTTTGGATGAAATGCTTGTGAAACAACAAGAGAAAGAAATCAAAGCACAAAAGCGTAAAGAACTGATTGAATCTCTCACACCAGAGCAAAGAGAACTGCTGGGGGTGTGACAGTTGACCTAGTGGCACACACCCCCTTGTGCTGCCTTCCCATTCGTGCCATACTACGTTCATCAGCAAACAACCACGATGCAAAACAAGCACCAAGAGCACCCCGAAGATACCATCCTCACGGGTGATTTGACCGTGCTCGACTGGTTCGTGACACCTGGCACCCTGAGCGTTAAGATTGACGGAGCACCCGCAATCGTGTGGGGGATTGATCCTGCGACTGGTACGTTCTTCGTGGGTACAAAAGCAGTATTCAACAAAAAGAAGATTCGTATTGCACACTCTCACGATGAGATTGACCAACACTATGAAGGCAACGTTGCAGACATTCTGCACACTTGCTTTGACATTCTGCCCCGTACTGAGACAATCTATCAGGCAGAGTTCATCGGGTTTGGTGGATCTGATGAGTACACTTCCAACCTGATTACGTATCAGTTCCCTGAGATTGTCACTCAAACTATTATCATCGCTCCGCATACTTGCTATTATGCTGAGAATGATCTGCGTGAGGCAGTAGCGTATCCTGATCGTGCAACTTGGAATGATACTGAAACGGTCAAGTTTGTGAAACCTGATGCCTACATTCTGCACGGTCAAGAATCGTTCGCTGATGTAGAAGAAGTGTGCAACTTTGCCCGCCAGATGGCAACCACCTGCCAGTTCGTTTCTAACACCGAAGCGGCAAAGATTAAAGTTGCCATTAACGCTTGCATCCGTGAGCAACGTGAGATCGAAGATGATGCATTTGGATGTGATCCTAACCTGATTCGTTTGTGGAAACTGGTTAAATCTATCAAAGAGGATTGCCTATTCCTGTGCCGCAACAATGGTCCCGCAGCATACATCAAACAGGACCGAATTGATGCGGAAGGTTACACAATGACCAATGAGTTTGGTATGTTCAAACTGGTGAAGCGTGAAGTGTTCTCCTACCACAACTTCACCAGCGGACGCTTTCAGTGTACCAGTGCCTGAACCGTCCACCTGAACCCGCAGGGGGGCACTGCTGCCCCCTATACTGATCTCAGTTCACAAGCGAACCCAATGCCTAACACCGCTACCCTGATTGCCATCGGTGAAATGATCGTTAATGCATCTGAGACGTTGCCTGCAACCACCAATGCAAACATCCGCATTATGCAGGGTGAGAAGTGTGGCGCTGAGATTCTACGTCTGATCGTTCGTGATAACTTAGGTGGCGCTGCCAATGTTATCACCAATGCCCTTTGGGTCACTCGCTGAACTGGCACAGGGGGGACTGAGATCCCCCCACCAACCCCCTATACTGACTTCAGTTCAAACGAAACCAATGCAACGCCTTGACGTGATTTGCCCCTCCGCTCCTTGGGAGAACACTACCACCGATGAGGATCGTGCCTGGGATCTGTGCCTGTCACTCTCTGAGGAATACGGTTACGCTCAGGTTCGCCAGAACGGTATGATCATCGGTGACTACACTGACGGTCGCTGAATGATACAAAAGGGGGAGCACATACGCTCCCTTTTTTTATACTTTTTCTTTTTTTTTATTTCAAGGCTGCCCCCGTGACGACCTTTTTCGTCATCAGGGCTACCCCGCCCCTCCTTCGCTTGTGACCTTAGTATAAGGCCGCGGCAACCCCATACAACCCCCAGTGTGCCACTTTCTGAACTGGCACCCTACCCCCACCATCCTGCCCACTGCTGCCTCTATACTGATCTCATCAGCAACGGACCCCGTGCAGACCCTCAAAGCAACCGCCATCGCCCTGCTAGTCATCACACTGGCAACCGCTGGTTACTTTGCTCTGCTTCGCAATGGCAATGCCCGCATCGAAGCGAAGTGCCAGGCATCAGGTGGGCAGGTGCTTGTGACACCTGGTCAAGTGTCCAAATGCCTCCTGCCCGCTGCCCGCTGACCCCTTATACTGATCTCAGTTCACACAACACCGATGAGCACCGCAACCCGCCTCACCGCAAACCAGGCAAAGAGCGCCATCTACGATCTGGCGGATGACTTCTCATGGGAAACCGTTGCTAAGGAGATGGTCGCCCGCATGAGTGGTGATGAGGCACGGGACTTCCTCGAGGACTTCCAGCGCCTCTATGCCGACTGAGGCACTGGCACAAGGGGGGCACAGACCCCCCACCCCGACCCGCTACAATACTCTCACACGCAACCGATCCGATGCGAATCGAAGTCCGTTACCAGACCCCCTACAACGCTTGTGAGTGGCGGTCGCAGTGGTTCCCCACGCTGGCAGAGGCAGAGCGTATGGTAGAGTTCTACCGCTCCTGCGGATCGCCCTCTCACATCGCCCCCAGCAGCATGGCACAGTTCGCTCACCTGATTCCCGACTGATGATCACCGCAGCATTCTTCCTGATCGGTTACACTATGGGAGCAGGGCACATCCTGCTCCTGCAACGTATCCTCCGCCACCGATGATCAACACCCTGACCCGCTCACGATCCCCTGAGTTTCACCGCGCCACAATGCTCCGCCTGACAATCGCCGCGCTGCTACTCTGGGGGTTCTGGGGTCCACTGTACCCCGTCCGTAGTGTGACAGCAGACGTACTGTCCACTACCGCCGACCTCCTGCGTCGCTGACCCCTTATACTGATCTCAGTTCACAAGCGAACCGATGACCCGCACCAACGTCCTGCCCAACGACCTCTGCTCCATCACCCTGACTGAGGCACAGTGGAGCACCATCCGCACCGCCGTGCTCTGCCTGGCAGTCGATTGCCGCGTTGCTGGTAAGGGTGCTGACGCAGACTACTACCTGAACGCCTACAACATCCTGCGGGATGCGATGGGGATGGACGCCTGAGGCACTGGCACACGGGGGGTTCCACCCCCCTACCCTGACCCCTTATACTGATCTCAGTTCACACCCGAACCCCAATGACCGTCACTCTCACCGCTTCCTACCGCGACATGCTTGCCGCTGACACTGTAAGCAAGATCGACGAACTCCAGGAGGAGAACTACTCCCTGGAGGACATGCTGGAGTTCATTGATACCTACAATGAGAATGATTTTATCGCATACTATGAGGAGTATGTGCGTTGTGGTGAAGCAATCGGTTACGATGCTGTTGATGCTCTGATCGATGAAATGGGGTGCGTTTCTGACATTGAAGATTGTGATGAGCGTTTCCAAGGTTGGTATGAAAGTGAGGCAGATTTCGCTGAGCAGTTCTACTCTGATCTCTACGATGTCCCCTGTGCTCTGGTGATAGATTGGCAGGCAACCTACGATTCCTCCCTGCGTTACGATTTCACCTGCTGCGAGAAGTCCTACCGTCAGGTGGCAGTGTTTCGGGACTGCTGAGGGACAGTTGAGGGGGTGGCACACTGCTGCCCCCACTGCCCCCACTCCTGCCCTTATACTGATCTCAGTTCACACCCGAACCACCAATGGCAACCGCAACCTACCAGACCAACCTCACCGACCGCACCTACAACGGTTGGACTAACTACGAAACCTGGAACGTTGTGCTCTGGATTGAGAATGATGAGAGCATCTACAACTTCATTCAAGAGAATGACATTTGCTGCTATGAAGAACTGCTGGAAGCATTCTATGATCACGGCAGCATTCAGACCCCTGATGGTGTGATGTGGAACGACCCTAAGATCAACCGCGCTGAGATCAACGGCGACGTGTTCGATTCCTAAACTGGCACAAGGGGGGCACCAACCCCCCATCCTGACCCCTTATACTGATCTCAGTTCAAACGAAACCGATGACCGCTGACCTTGCTGCCTCCCTGCTCAACCGTGCCGCTAACGGTGCCGAACTGCTGAGCATCCTGGATACGATCGCCAACGACATTGCAGACGCCAACATCGCTGACTGCGCCGCCCATTATGCTCGCATCAGTGCCCAACCTACCCTGAGCGAAGTCCAGTTCTGATAGTGGCACAACGGAGGGGGATGACCCTTCCCTTTTGCCTCTATACTGATCTCAGTTCAAACGACCACTATGTGCCCAATCGACGCCTTTGAGATCCACCTGCAACTGTGTGAGGATCTCTACGATCTGGCAAACGCCATCGCCGCTGAGATGTATGGTTGCGATCTGCACCGCCTGGACCCCTCTGAGATCGAATGGTACAATGAGCGGGTGACCGCCGACAATCTGGAGGAGATGGCAAACGACCTTGCCGCTGCCGCTTGGCAGTCCTACTGATCTGCTACAATACTCTCAGTTCACAAGCAACCGACCCGTGTTCATCACCAACGACACTGCTGCCAACGACCCCGCCTGCCAGGCAGCGATGAAAGCATACGCCGCCCAACTCAAGCGGGAGGAGGAGCGCCGCCAGCAGATCCTGGCAGGCACCTACATCCCCTGCCCTGTCCAATCTACGGTCTGGCACATCAGCGACCGCGACTGACCCCACCGACCGACTAGGATACTCTCAGTTCAAACGAAACCAATGACCACCACTCAGAACCTCCGCTCCCTGATCGCTCACACCCTGACTGAGATCGACCGTGAGTTTCACGGTTGGACCTTTACCGCTGATGACTTCGCTGGTGAGTCGATCCACGATCTGCGGGAGTTCTGCTACCGCCACCACTCCCCCATCGTTCGGGCACTGCCCACGACGGTGATGATCTGAGGGGTCCGCCCCTTTATCTGCTACAATACTCTCAGTTCACAAGCAACCGACCGATGACCCGCCCCAACCTGGAAACCGAACTGATCAACGCCCTGAATGATCTCACCCCAGCAGAGCGCCAGGCATTGGCCGCGGCAACCCCTGCCGACTGGGCTGAGGCAGGTGCTGAAGTTCTGAATGACCCCACCTTCTGGGGTGAGATCGCTGCCGCTTTTGCTGAGGGTTTCACACGCGGTTTTGAGAATCGCCGCTGATCTGACCCGCTGATCTGCTACAATACTCTCAGTTCAAACGACCCCAGACCGATGACCGAAGCATACGCGATCTTCACCACTGGCACCGACTACTACGACCGCCCCGAACTGTTCGGACTCTATGTTTCCGCTGAGAAGGCAGAGGCAGAGGCAGCGGTGCTCCGCGAGCGCCTGGAGGATCCCGACTGTGCAGAATTCGAAGGGCAGCGCCTCTACGATCAGGTGACCGTGACCTACGTTCCGATCCGCTGAGATCCGATGGGGGGTTGACCGATCGCCCCCCTACCCTCTACAATTCTCTCAGTTCACAACCCGAACCGATGAACGACACCTTCGCTCAGATCCTCTGGAACGCCACCAACCCTGAGACTGGTACGATCCGATTCTCCACCGCCGCTCAGGCAGCAAAGGAACATGGTCTGTGGGATGACTTCCGCAGCGACTATGCCACCCTCTCTCAGTTCGGCGGTGTTGATACTGGTGAGTTCCTGGAGTGGTTGGGGTATTGACCCCTGCCCCCTGATGCCTTACAATTCTCTCAGTTCACACCCCACCGATCATGGCAATCTACTCCGCCTGCTCCAACCTTGAAACCCGCGAAACCATGTGGGTTGCACGCAAGACTGATGACGCCCCCCAGTACACGTTCGCTGGTCAGATCAACCCCGTAGAGGGTTGGTGGTTGGCAGGTGTCTCCGCCGATCGCTACGCTTCGGACGTGGTGGCACCCCAGTGGGAGGGGTGACCCCCCATCCTAGCACACGGGCAGTGGGTGCGTGGGATGCAGGTCCCCCGCCGCCCGCCCCGTGCGGTCGCGGCGCGTGATGGGGGGTTGTTATAAAAACCCCTAACTACCCTAACCTACAAAGTGTTACGGACGCGAGAGAAATATCAGACTCATTAAACATCGAAAATCAAAAAATTTTTCGCCAATAAAAAGTTCTCATAAGGTTGATATATAAAAAATAAAAAAATATCAAAAGAATGAGAAAAAAATCCGGAGAAGAAAAACGCCCCATAGAAGTCGATCCGATCAGTGGGGAGTATTCGATTAAACTACCAGAATGGATGGTCAATGAGCTTTCGTGGTACGAGGATACTGAGATTACGTTTACCTTAGAGGGTAGTGAACTTATACTTTCAGAATCCGAATGAAAAAATATGATATCTATGTAAAAGATAGATGTATCTTTCATTCAGTAACTGAAAGTGAATTCAAAACGACATGGAGCACTTTGAATATTATGGTCGGAATTATGAAGACTGAATACTGTTCAGAGGACCTCCATTACAAAGAAGTAGTTGATTGACAATCACTACATAATACTGTATGATATGACTGAAAATTAATCAAGTTATGACAAAAGGATTTACTGTAAAGGCAAAGAGTCCAGTAGTCACCAAAGAACCTGAATGGGACTACGACAAGGCAAGAGAAATGGTACGTGGAAAGACAATTGTATTTTGTCTTCCTGGACGTGGTGTTTCCTATACATATCTGAAAAACTTTGTACAACTTTGTTTTGATCTTGTACAAGCAGGTGCAAGTATTCAGATCTCACAAGATTATAGTTCAATGGTGAACTTTGCACGTTGTAAGTGTCTGGGTGCAAATGTTCTGCGCGGTCCTGATCAAAAGCCTTGGGATGGAAAACTGAATTATGATTGGCAACTGTGGATTGATAGTGATATCGTCTTTAACAGTGAAAAGTTCTGGCAACTCGTTCTGATGGATCAAGACATTGCCGCTGGTTGGTATTGTACCGAAGATGGTATGACCACCTCAGTTGCACACTGGTTGGATGAAGATGATTTCAGAGGCAATGGTGGTGTCATGAATCACGAAACTCTGGAAAGCATTCAGAAGCGTCGGAAACCATTTACTGTTGATTACACTGGATTTGGTTGGGTTCTGATCAAGAACGGTGTGTTTGAGCACGAAGAGATGAAGTATCCTTGGTTTGCACCGAAGATGCAGGTCTTTGAATCTGGTGAAGTTCAAGACATGTGTGGAGAAGATGTATCCTTCTGTTTGGATGCAAAAGAAGCAGGATTTGAAATCTGGTGCGATCCTCGCATTCGCGTCGGTCACGAAAAGTCACGTATTATCTAAGATGGCACAAGAGCGGTATAATATTCTCTGTAACGGTCGGAAAATATACCAAAACCTTACAGAGGAAGAATACTTCGATACTATGGAGGATCTGTCCCAACAGTTTTATGAGACAGGTTCTCCAAGTCCAAGCGAACTTGAAACTGAAATTTATTTGGAGAATTAAACAATGGCTGCAAAATCCAGTGGTGGTCTCAACAAAAGAACGTCTTATATTCCTGGACCTCCTAAAAAGTCTCGCCAAGGCGATGGCATGGGAACCAAATATGCCGCGTCTTCTCGCAATGGAGCACGTAAAAAGTATAGAGGACAAGGTAAAGGATAATGGCATATTTAAACCATAGTCTTCCTGATTGGTCTTGTTATATTCGTAATGAATTCTTATTCAACCATAAAAAGGGACATGGTGAAGTAACCAAATGTGATGTACATTCGGTCGCAAGTATTGAGAAAAGAGTTCCTCTATTTGAGGCATTTCTTGAAAATGGCGTGAATTGGACTCGGCGTCCTCTTCACGCTTTTTGCTGGAAACCCGATGCTGCAATCGAACCTCTTGAAGATATTATGTATTGGGATTGCTTTTCACCATATATTGATGTGCAAAAACGTGCTCGTCTTGCTGGATTACAGGCAGAATTGATTCGTCCAGATGGAAAAAAGGTTCTTGGAACCTATATGTTCACTCTTGATTGGTCATGGGAGAACAAAGGAGTTCCAGATCTTAATTTTTCAGAAACTCCTGAGCATAAATGTGCTCATTTGTTCAAAGTTGAGACTGGAAATTACTATGCTTATCCAAATAATCGCATTATTTGGTATGATAATGCCTGGACTTTTAATCGAATTAATAAAAATCCTGGATATGAGATTGATTTAACGACATATTCGGTCGAAAATAAGAGAAAACTTGAAACTTCCGACCATTATATGTACGAAATTACAGATTTGGATCAGAAATAAATAAATTTTTTAATCAAACTGAGTTGAAACAATATTCGATGGGCAAGCACCTGCTCCTAGAGGTGTATGATGTGGATTTTGAAGCGATTAATGACGTAGAATCGCTTCAAAATGCAATGATTAGAGGTATTAATCGTGCCAAAATGACGATTTTGAACACTTTTTCACATTGTTTCATACCACAAGGGTGTACAGTCGTCATTGCACTTGCAGAAAGTCACGTTTCTTGCCACACTTGGCCAGAAAATGGGTGTTTGGCAGTAGATGTGTACACTTGTGGAGATGGAAACCCACGACTAATTGCTCTTGAAATCTTAAAATATCTCAATTCAGACTCATATTCACTTCGTGAAGTCGATCGTTAAATAGACATAAGGAGATAGCAACCTCCTTTATAAAAGTTCTGTTTTATTCATTAAAACAGGAGCTAAAATGTCGAATTTACCAGTCGATAGAGACTCAAACTACATGTATCAGATGTGGGGAACCACTAGACTTACAAGTGATTATGGTAGTTTAGAGGAAAAAAGGGTGATTCAAGAGGTCATACACGATCTTGCACCTAGACATGATTTAAAAAAACAAGAAGAATTGCATGAAAAGATTCGTAATGATGAAGATTATGATGATTGGGAGTATGGAACAGAGCCAACATATGGAATTCCTTGGAAATAGCGAATAAATAATCTGAGAAAATCTATATCTCAATGGCAGTTACAAGAATATCCAGAGGATATAAAGATATTAGTCTTTCTTTTGATCCACATCCTGTGACAAAAGATTTACCTACTTTGACGAATGAGAGAGCAATTTCAAGATCTGTCCGTAATTTGGTTGAAACTAACTTGACGGAAAGATTTTTTAATCCCTTTCTCGGATCGAATGTACGTAGATCTTTATTCGAATTTATTGATTATGGTACTGCATCTGCAATCCAAGATCAAATTGTAACTACCATTGAGAACTTTGAACCAAGGGTTAATAATGTTCGGGTTGAGGTAGAACCAAGACCTGATGAAAATACTTTTGAAGTGGCAGTTTTTTTTGATATTATTGGAGAAACTTTAAGACAACAATTTTCATTCTTATTAGAGGCAACAAGATAAAATGCCTTTTACACAGTTTACGAATCTAGATTTCGATCAAATTAAGACTCAAATCAAGAGTTATCTCCGTGCAAATTCAAATTTCACGGATTTTGATTTTGAGGGATCAAACTTTTCTGTGTTGATTGACACGTTAGCGTATAACACGTATATTACGGCATTCAACTCTAATATGATCGTGAATGAATCCTTCTTGGATTCTGCCGTTTTAAGAGAAAACGTTGTTTCGCTAGCAAGAAATATTGGTTACGTACCACGTTCCAGAAGCGCCGCTAGGGCGTCTATTACGTTTGATGTACCAACTAATACCTCCAGTCCTTTCATCACTCTACAAGCGGGTCTGGTGTGTGTTGGCGTATCAGATGACACTTCATATAGATTCTCAATTTCTGAGGATATTACTACAACAGTAAAGGATGGAATTGCAAGATTTGGATCTTCTTCATCTCCTATCTTAGTCTATCAAGGAACATACCTGACCAAACAATGGGTAGTTGATGGATCCCAAGATCAAAGATTTATTTTAGAAAATTCTGGAATTGATACTTCCAGAATTGTTGTGTATGTAAGAGGTATCAATGATAGTGGATTAGGAAGAGAATATTTCAAAGTTGATAATATTTTAAATATTGATAAGAATTCTGAAATTTATTTAATACAAGAAGTTCAGGATGAGAAGTATGAACTTCTTTTTGGTGATGGATATTTTGGCAAAAAACTTGAAAATAATGCAGTAATCACTGCACGATATATTGTGACAGAGGGAGTGGACGGAAATGGAGCGTCTTCTTTTGCATTTCAAGGAAATTTTGTTGACGCATCTGGTGTAAAAGTTATTCCATCAAGACGCATTAGTATTAATACGATTGATAGGGCTAGAAATGGTGGGGACATAGAACCCATTTCATCCGTAAAATATTTTGCGCCTAGACTATACTCATCACAATATAGAGCAGTTACTTCAAGAGACTATGAGGCGATTATACAATCAATATATTCAAATACAGAATCTGTCGCTGTTGTTGGTGGAGAAGAACTAAGTCCACCAGAATTTGGAACAGTTCAGATTAGTATTAAACCAAAAAATGGTACATATGTTTCAGATTTTGATAAGCAAAATATTCTTTCAAAATTGAAGCAGTATTCGATTGCAGGAATTAATCAAAAGATAGTCGATCTTAAAATTCTTTATGTCGAAATTGATAGTTCCATTTACTATAATGCAAATCAAGTTTCGAATGTTAACGAGTTAAGGACTCTGATTATCAATTCATTAACTGATTACTCTAAAAATATTGACATTAATAGATTTGGTGGAAGATTCAAGTATAGCAAAATAGTTCAATTGATTGATAGGGTTGATTCTGCAATCACTTCTAATATTACAAAGGTTAAGATTAGAAGAGATATGAAGGCACTGGTGAATCAATTTGCCCAGTATGAATTATGTTTCGGCAATCGTTTTCATATTAACCCACAAGGATATAATATAAAGAGTACAGGATTTACCGTACAAGGTTCTGATGATATTGTTTACTTTACAGACGTTCCAAATAAAGATGCAAACGGCAATCTAGATGGAAGTGGTAAAGGTGTCTTGGCGGTAATTAGACAAACTGATAGAGGTCAAAGTCAGGTTATTTTAAAATCTATCGGAACAGTTGATTACACTAATGGGGAAATATTAGTCAATACTATTAATATTACTTCAACAGTTGCTGAAAATGATATCATTGAAGTTCAGGCATTCCCAGATTCAAATGATGTTATCGGTCTAAAAGATTTGTATTTAAGTTTTAATGTTTCCACCAGCAAGATAAATATGCTTAAGGATGTTATTGCCTCCGGAGAGGATATCTCTGGGGTTACTTTTACAAGAGATTACTACACTTCAAGCTATTCTAACGGAGCAATCGAGAGGGAATAAAATATGTCGAATTTTGAGAAGAGAGTACAAATCAATAAAATTATTGAGAGTCAACTTCCAGAATTTTTAGTTTCTGATTTTCCAAAGGCAGTAGAATTTTTAAGACAATACTACATTTCTGAGGAATTTCAAGGTGGTAATGTAGATCTTGCTGATAACCTAGATCAGTACCTGAAACTTGATAATCTAGTTCCAGAAGTTATTGTAGGCGAAACAAAACTAACTTCTAATATTTCAGCATCTGCTGGAATTGTTACTGTTACATCAACAAAAGGATTTCCATCTGAGTATGGACTTCTGAAAATCGATAATGAAATTATTACCTACACTGGTATAACCACAAATACTTTTACTGGTTGTATTCGTGGATTTAGTGGAGTTACTGGATATAATTATCTGTCTAAGTTTGATATAGATGATGGATCAAACAAAAAATCTTTGGTATTTGAGGACACTGATTCTTCGAGTCATACATCTGGATCTACCGTTAAGAATCTAAGTGTTTTATTCTTACAAGAATTTTACAAGAAGTTAAAATATACCTTTACGCCAGGACTAGAAAATAATGATTTTGTTTCCGATTTAGATGTAGGAAATTTTATTAAACATGCAAGAGATTTTTACCAGTCAAAAGGAATTGAAGAATCGGTAAAAATTCTGTTTAAAGTTCTTTATGGTGTAAATGCGGATGTCATCGACTTAGAAAGTAGATTAATTAAACCATCATCTGCAAACTACATACGCAGAGAAATCGTTACTGCTAAAAATATTTCTGGCGATCCCCTCAAATTAGAAGGACAAACTATATTCAAGTCTAGTGATATCAATACAAATGCTGCGGTATCAAACGTAGAAATTTTAACAAGAGATAATGAAACTTTCTATAAATTAGAACTTTTTGTCGGATATGATGAAAAAGATTTAATTAATGGAACTTTCACAGTTCCTGGAAAAACAAAAGTACTTGAAAATGTTTCAATTGGATCTTCAATAATTTCAGTCGATTCAACCATTGGTTTCTCAGAGTCTGGAACTTTAAACTTAATTAGTAGTGGAAACTCTATAAAGTATACTTCGAAATCAGTCAATCAGTTCTTTGGATGTTCTGGAGTTGTTTCATTAATTCCTCTTGGATCTGATCTCAGATCTGATGAAACAATATATGGTTATGAAAATGGAAATATCAACAAAAGAGTTGATCTAAGAATTACTGGTGTTATTTCTGATCTTGTATCTGTTGATGATAGTTTATTAATAGATGAGGGTGAAGAGATTTTAGTAAGAAATCTTGGAAATATTATTGAAAATCCACCAAATGGAGAAAAAACATATAAAGAAGTATTTGCAAATACTTGGATCTACAACACAAGTACTAGATATCAAGTAAGATCTATTGTAGGGTCAACTTTCACATTATACAGTTATATTGATAAATCTAGTCTTAGTGTAGGTGATAATGTTGATATTTTAGTCAGATCTAGTAATACAGTTGTTTTTAGTAATGCAACAGTAACTAGTATCAATACTGCTGTAAATCAAATTATTTTAAGTGGAATAACTGGATTTACTCCCCAACCTCTGGTTGAATATGATATAAGAAGAAAAATAAAGAAATCTAGTAGTTTAAACGTAAATATTGATGCTGGAAATAATTCTTATATTTCAAATGTACTGAATCTATATACCGACAAAGAATATGGATATGTTGTTTCCAATTCTTTACCATCATATCAAATTAATGACGAATTAATTGAATCTTCCATACCAAATGGTTCTACATTGTATCTTTCTGGTTCAAATGATGATCGTAAAGCATACTCTAGTATAAAATTTCCACAAAATGTTAGATTCATTGATGGAGATATTGTAATATATACTTCTTCTCAACCTTTGAATGGGTTAACTTCTGGATCAAAATATTATGTAAGATTACTTCAACCCAATGAGATAAGATTATATGAATCAAGATCACTATTGGATGCGGTAAACTTAACTGATATCAGTGGAAACGTTATAGTTCCATATCTATTTTTTGGAAATACACAGAGTTTAAATACATCCAGTCACAGATTTACATTAGCAAAGCAAGAAAATAGAAATATATCAGCAAATAAAATATTAAGAAAGTTTCCACTACAATCCACAAAAATTAATAATAGTGAACCAGTAAAAAGATCTATTGAAACAATTTCTGGTGGAATAGGAGTTTTAATCGACGGTGTTGAAATTACAAATCCAGAATCAATAGAAAAAATATATTATGGACCACTAAAACAATTTGACGTTCTTAATAGTGGAAATAATTATGATATTGTCAATCCTCCCAAAATTGTAATATCAACGGGTGCTGGCACAACCGCTTTGGTTGAACCAGTAATCAATGGAAATGTTAAAAATGTTTTTGTTGATGTTCAAGATTTTGATGTTGATGATGTTGTATCAATATCTTTAACAGGAGCAAATGGATCTGGTTGTATTTTAGAACCAGTCATAGGTGAAAGGTTTAGAGAAGTTGAATTTGATAGTAGGTCACTTAATGTAGGTGGTGGAGTAGATATTAGTGATGAGACTATTACATTTTTGAAACCACATAATTTTTATGATGGCGAACCTATCATTTATAATCAGAATGGAAATCCTGCAATATTGACAGGAAGTTTCCAAGATATATCAAATACTGTAACTGGATCATTGGTCACTAATGACCAATACATTGCAAAATTTGTTAACACAAGAACGATTAGACTTTTTAACAACATAAATGATTTTAATGCTGGAATTAATACTGTTGGATTCTCAACATTAACTACATTCGGAGGAATTCATAAATTTAGAACTTTACCTAGAAGGACACTAAGATCGGTAAAAGTTTTAAATGGAGGATCCGGATACACTTATAGGAAATTAAGAGTCAAACCAACTGGAATATCCACAGATTATAGTACTGTTAATTATGAAAACCATGGATTTTCTACAGGAGAAGTCATCCACTATTCGACAACAGGTACAGCAATTGTGGGTCTATCTACCCTTAATAGTTATTCTGTTGATGTAGTTAATACTGATAGTTTTAAACTTATTAATGTTGGAATTGGTGCAACATTCCAAGATGACCTTGCCAAAAATAAACACGTTTCCTTACAATCAACAGGATCTGGATATCATATTTTTGAATATCCACCTATTACAATAACGGCAAACGTTTCTTACGGATCAACTTTTACAGGTTCTTTTAATTTTACTCCAATAGTTACTGGAAGCATCGTTGATGCATACCTATATGAAAGTGGATCTGGATATGGATCAACTACTTTAAATCTACACAAAAAACCAACAGTTACAGTCAAAAATGGAAAAAATGCCGAACTAAAACCAATCATATCTAATGGTAGAGTAATAGAAGTACAAATATTAAGTTCTGGATATGATTATTACTCCATACCTGAAATTTCTGTTCAGGGAAACGGGTCTGGTGCGATTATTAGACCAGTTATTTCAAATGGATTAATTGTTGATGCGATTGTATTAAATCAGGGAATTGGATATGATTCCTTAACTACAACAATTAATGTTATTCCAAGAGGATCTGGTGCTATTTTTGATTTAAGAGTTAGAGATCTTACTCTAAATGATGCTGAAAGATATGCAAAGCACGCTAGAACAAGAACTCCAAAGATATTTTCAAGTCTGACTAATAATAAAAAAGACGACTCTTTGGTATATGGAATTTATGGATATTCACAAGATTTGGCAAATAATTATCTTGATACTGGAAATTCACACTCACCGATTATAGGATGGGCATATGATGGAAATCCAATATATGGTCCATATGGATATTCTAAACCAGATGATGTTCAGTCTGGAGTTAGACTTATAAATTCAAGTTATGTTTTAGATCCATCTTCTGTTTTTGATAGACCTCCTTCTTTCCCATCAGGATTTTTTATCGATGATTATCGTTATGCAAGTAATGGAGACCTTGATGTGCATAATGGAAGATTTTGCAAAACACCAGAATTCCCTAAAGGAATATATGCATATTTTGCATCTGTTAAAACAAGTAGTCTATCCAATACATTAGAACCTGGATATCCCTATTTCATAGGTAATACTTTTAAGTCAACTTTTATTGAAGAAAATTCTTATCTTGACCATTCATTTGACTTCAATAACTCAAATCTTATTAGAAATACTTATCCATATAAAATTAATGATAGATACGCTGGTTATGATTTTCTATTAGAACCATATGAAAGATTTTCGCAAGTATCTGTTGTAGAATCTGTCAGTAAAGGTTTTGTAAAAGATATTAAGGTTAATGACGGTGGATCTGGTTATAATATAGGTGATCGAGTTATCTTTGACGAATCTAATACGGGTGGATATGGACTAAGAGCAGAAGTTTCAGAACTAATTGGAAAAAATGTTACAAAGATAGAAACAAGTTTAGAATCATATACACCATGTGTCCTTGTTTGGGATGATGATAATTATATTTCAGCTTATTACAGACCTGGATTTAATTTAAGAGATAATGATACTGTTTTAGTTGGAAGCATTTCAACTTCCATCAGTGATGTTCTTGGATCTAAAAAAGTAGGATTCAGCACGCAAACTATCGGACTTGCTGCGTCTATGACTAGTTACTCTGATCCATCCGGTAAAGTAGAAGATATTTTTACAAGTTCAAGTGCCACTATTTCTATCGGAAATAGTATTTCCATTCAATCCGGTTTGGGTAGTGAAATTATAAGAGTGCTTAATGTATATGATAATGGAATACTTAGAGTAAAAAGATTTGGTACTACTGGTGTAGCACACTCTTTTGGAACTCAACTTAATATTTTAAGTGATAAAATTAAAATACCTGCCAAGACTACAAAATTTACCTCAGAAGTAGATAATTTAATCTACTTTAATGCAAAAAATTCAGTGGGAATTGGAACAACTCTTGGCGGCGCGGTATCGAAAACATTTACGATAGGTGGTATTTCACAAACAATTTCTATTCCATATAGAAGCATTTACATACCCAATCATCCATTTAAAACTGGTCAAAGACTAACCTTTGAAAAATCAACCTATCCAGGCATTGATTCTTTAATAGTTGGTGATAATCCATCCAATTTAAATACTTTCCAAATTCCAGATGCAACTTCATCTGTTTATGTCATTAATAAAGGAAAAAATTATATTGGATTAGTAACTCAGGTTGGATTGACAACTAATAGTGAAGGACTATTTTTCTACAGTGATGGATCTAATAATTCCGAATATTCACTAGAAACAAACTTAACTCAAATTACAGCAGAAATTAGTAAAGTTGTCTCCACAATAAGTGTTGGACAGACTCATGGGTTATCAGAATTTGATACTATCAAATTGAACGTGGTTCCAAATACTGTTGTTGGACTTGGTACAACTGGACCAGTTTCTGTTAAATTTAATGAATTTGGTAAAAAACTCCTGATTAATTCTATCGGTATTAATTCTTCACAAATTAATACTGTTACCAACACTATTACCATTCCAAATCATGGGTACAATACAGGTGATAAGGTGTTTTATGATAGTGCAGAAGTTGCTTCTGGACTATCAACAGGATCTTACTTTGTAGTTAAGACAGGAACAAATACGTTTAAGTTAGCAGAAACTCTATATGAATCCCAACCAGAAACAGAAAATGTAGTAAACATTGTTGGAACAGGAGCATCAGTTCATAACATTGGTCTCATTAATCCCCAAATTAATGTTGTTAGAAATTCTACTTTAAAATTTGACATTTCCGACTCATCTTTACGAGGATATAATTTTAAGATTTATCAGGATAAAGAATTTAAAAATGAATTTTTATCAACTACTGATAACAATGATTTTAATGTAACTGGAATTGGAACAATTGGTTTTGGAACAGCATCATTGTCAATTAAGTACACCCAAAATGTTCCATCAAAATTATATTATACGTTAAAAAAATCAGGATACATTAGCACTGCAGATAACTATTTTTCGAATCATTCAGAAATTAATTATGTCAACAGTGAGTACAATGGAACATATTCCGTTTTTGGAATATCGACAAGTAGTTTTAAAATTACACCTACAAGAGTTCCAAGTGTATTAACTTATACTAGTGATCAAGTAGAAAAAATAGAGTATTCAACTAAATCATCAACTGCTCTTAATGGTTCTATTGGAAAACTCAAGATTATTTCCGAAGGATTTGGATTCAAAAAACTTCCAAAATTTGTTGAAGTAATTAGTAATAAAGGTTCTGATGCTAATTTAGTTGCGATATCTACAGATATTGGAAAAATTAAAGAAACCAGATTTAAAGCAATTGCATATGAGTATCCATCTGACAAGACTTTAAATCCAGAAGCAGTTGTTTCTCCAATCATTACTTTGGATAATTTTGATACAATAGGAGAAATAGATATCGTTTCTGGTGGATCAAGATATGTCAATGCACCTGATCTGTTACTATTTGATGATACAACTAAACAAGTTGTAGATAGATTATCTTTAATTGCAGTAACTCCAAGTGGAGCAATTGCGGATGTAACACAAGTAGCACCAATATATGGATTAAAATCTAATCCACATAAAATAATTGCAATTAATAATTCAAATGGTGTTGGTATAAGTTCAATGGTTACCGATAGTACTTCGGGAATTGCCACTTGTACATTGTCAACTCCAATTCTTGGATTCTCTTCTCCATTGTTTAATGTTGGTGATGAAATTTATGTAGAAGGAATACAACTTGTAAATGGTTCGACTGGAACAGGATATAATTCTGATAACTATGGATATAGATTTTTCAAAGTTGCTTCTTACACTAATACAAATCCTGCAATATTATCTTTTGCTGTTGTAGATGAACTAGGTGTTGGACTATCAACAAATCCAGGAATAGCTAAAACTTTCCAGTCTGGATATGCAACTATTATAAACAAAAAACATTATCCAGTAATTAATGTTATCAAGAAGAGAGGTAAATTCTTAGATAATGAGCAACTTTTTGTTGATAGTGGCAGAGGATTTTTGGAAGAAGATCTTCATGTTAAGAGTTCCAGAGATGAATTCATTAAAGTAACTGGAACATATAATTTAAAACCAGGTAATAAAGTTAGGGGAAGATCGACAGGAGTAGTTGCAGAAGTTGTTTCATCGTCCGCAAATACATCCAAATTTAGATACAAAATCGATTATTCTACAAAACAAAACATTGGATGGTCCGATGATGTTGGCAAGATTAGTGAGGATTATCAGGTAACCCCAGACAATGATTATTATCAGAATTTATCATACACAATTAAGAGTCCTATAACTTGGGATAAGTTATCAGGACCAGTGAACAGTATTATACACCCTGCTGGACTCAAAAATTTTGCAGATGTTGGTATAGTATCATCGACAGGTGCAATTGGTCTTTCTGGAACAACAAACAGTTTAGTCATACTTGATGTTATTGAAGAGAAACGGGTAGATACTATTAATAATTTTGATAATACCGTAGATTATGATGTTAGAACTAATCCAGATAGATCAAAATATTTAAAACTACAAAATAGAAAGTTAACAGACTACACAGAATGTAGAACTAATAGAGTGATTATTCACGATGATATTAGTAATAGATTTTCAAGTAGAGGATTTGAGGATCCTTTTGTAGAAATTGAAGAGATTGATGTCGCAGATACTCACGTTAGATATGTTATTCAGGTTGTAGACCCTGATACCTTCGAATGTCAAATATCAGAATTGGTATTACAGACAACTACCCTTGATTCTATATTATTTGAAAAATACACAGAATATTCAAAAGAAATTTTAGGATATTTCAGTGCCAATGTAGATCTTTCTGGAAGAAAAACATTAGTCTTCACTCCAACAAACAGATTTACACGAGATCATGATATCAAAATTTTAAAGAAAACTTTTGATTTCGGTCCTTCGTCTGGAATTGGAACTCAAAGTTTTGGTTCTGTCAATTTGATAGGAAGTAATATTATTGGAATTTCTAGTATTGGTGGTACTGATAATGTAAAAACTATTGCTCAATTTTCGTCTAATAATTTTAATGGATTATTTGCAAACATTGAAATAATTAATAATATTACCAGAGAAGTAAATTATATTGATGCTACTTTAGATTTTGATGGATCAAATACATATCTTAGTGAGTATTATTTTGATAGTGCTCTCCAAGGTTACAGTTCTTCATCAATTGGATTAGTAACTGCAATCTATGATTCAACATCAGGAATAGTTTCTTTCAGAGTAAGAAATGAAGAGGATTATACAATTGATGTCAGGACAAGTATTGTTGGATTTGGCAGTACAGGTTCTGGTGGTTCTGGTATTGGAACATATAGATTTTTAGTTCCTGGACAACCATATGGTTCCGAAAGGAGTGCAAGATTAGAATCAACGGTTGGATTTGGTACAAATAAAGTAAGAGTAGGAATATTTGAATCTGATCTCATTTCATCATTAACATCTATTGTTAGAGTTTCTTGTGGAAATAGTTCAGCAATACATCAAGTTTCCTTAGTAAAGGGTGGGCAAGATATCATTGTTTCTCCTGGACCATTTGCTGCAACAAACAATACAACTGGTTTAGGAACTTTTGGATCTGAAGTTATTGGAAATCAATTCTTATTGAATTTCTACCCAGATTTTTCAAATACAAACAATACTATTCAAGCATTTAATGAAGTTTTCTACACATTCAGTGATTTTGAAAATGCACCTATTGATTTAAATTACGGTAAGAGTTCTCAAAAAGTATTCCTTTCAGCTTATGATGGTATCAATGGAGCTCGTGCAAATAAAGTCAATTTTAACTTGACACATAATGGCAGACCGATTTATAAAAAAGTTTTCAATCCTTCTGATTCTACCGTAGTTGATTTTGCAACTGGTATTTTCACCATTATTGATCACATGTTTAATACTGGTGAAGAACTAATTTATACTCCAAAATCATCATTTATTGGAGTTGGTCAAAGCGCAATAGGAATAGGATCAACTGCAAATTACTTGGGTATTGTTACTAATAGGTTGCCTGAAAGAGTATATCCAATTGCTCTTACACCAGACACATTTAAACTAGCAACTAGAAGATCTTATGCAAATCTAGGAATTGCTGTCACTTTTACTGATGCTGGATTAGGTAATGCTCATGAATTTGAAATGACAAAGAAACTATCAAAGAGTGTAGTTTCTCTGGATGGAATAGTACAGCAACCGATTACATTTACTCCAATATCTCACACACTTCAATATAATAGTGGTTCTATTTCTGTCGGCATAGCAACTTTCAATCTTAGTGGAATAACTTCTATTCAACCAAGAGACTTGATAAAAATTGATGATGAATATATGAAAGTTGTTGAAGTTGGTTTTAGCACTAATGTTGGCGGAGCTCTTCTTGGACCAATTAATGGTATTATTCAAGCAGGAACAGCAGCAACTATTCCAACAATTTCTGTTGTAAGAGCTTCTGTTGGTAGTGCTGCAACCACTCATAGTGATGGTGCCAATGTTCAAGTTTATAGAGGATCATTTAATATTATTGGTTCTGAAATTTGGTTTATTGATCCACCAAAAGGTAACACAAGATCAAGAAGAGACGAAAGTAATCTACCATATGTAAGAGCTCAATATGCAGGAAGAACTTTCCTGAGATCAAACTATGATACTAATATGGTATTTGATGATATTTCTGATCAATTTACTGGTATAGGTAAAACATATACAATGACAGTTGAAGGTATTAATACCACCGGTGTTTCCATTGGAAATGGTATACTCTTTATTAATGGAGTTTTCCAAACACCAACTACTATTAATAATTCTGGAAATAATTATGAATTCCAAAATGACAATATTGCCGGAATTTCTAGTGTTGTATTTACTGGAATTACATCAATAGATGGTACTTATATTAAATCAGATTTTGATATCAACCAAAATCAACTACCAAGAGGTGGATTAATTGTATCACTCGGTTCTACACCTGGTCTTGGATATGCACCACTATTGGGTGCAAAGGTTAGAGCAAATCTTGATGGATCTGGTTCTATCGTAAGTATTACTGGAATTTCCCACACTGGTCCGGGTCAATCAATTAGTACTGCATCATATAATAATCAAACTGGTATTGTTGAAATTACAACAACTACTGATCACAACTTTGTTGGTGGAGATAGAATTAAGTTAGTTGGATTAGGATTTACTTGCCCATCTGGAGCTGGAATAGTATCTTACTTCCCATCAACAGGACTAGATTATTCTTATGATATTGCTGGTATTATATCGGCAAGAACTTTCATTGCAAAAGTAGGAACTAGCACTTTACCCCATTCTTATATTGGATTTGGAACCGTATTCCCATGGTATGACTTAACAGAAGGTTCTGGATATAGAAGTCCAGTTTCTATTGGAATTACAGATCCTAATCATACTGGTGCGGCGGCAAGTATTACTGCGGTTGTTGGTGCTGGTGGAACACTTGGATTTATAGTTAATAGTGGTGGATCTGGATATGTTAATCCTTATATTAAAATTCCTGAACCAAATTATGAAAATATTCAAGTTGTTGGTGTTTCAAGAGTTGGAGTAGGTTCAACATCCAAAACTGGATCTAATTTACTATTAAACATTAAAATTGGACCTGCACGTGGAAACGTTGGAATTGGATCTACATTAGGAGGAATCTCATATGGTGCAGATCCACAATTTGAATTACAAAGACGTGCAAGCACTGATGTAAAACAAACCGATATATCTTATAGTGTTGGAACTGGATCAACTCTATTCCAAGTTGAATCATTTGAAATTGCAAGAAATGGTTATGCATTCCAAGTTGGAGATGTTTTCAAACCAATCGGTCTTGTAACTGCAAAGGGACTATCAGAACCAATATCTGAGTTTAAATTAGAAGTAGTAGAGACATTCCAGGATTATTTCTCTGCTTGGTCTTTTGGTGAAATGAATTATATTGACAGTACAGCAAGCCTACAAAATGGATCTAGAACTAGATTCCCACTGATTTATAACGGACAATTATTAAGTTTTGAAATTGATCCTAATAATCCACTTTCTAGTTCAATTGACTTAGACGCTGTTCTGATCATCTTTGTTAATGGTGTAATACAAGAACCAGGATATGCCTATAAGTTTATAGGAGGAACTTCATTTGAATTCACTGAGGCACCAAAGGCATCTGATAAAGTAGATATTTTCTTCTATCTTGGTCAAAATGGAGTTGATATTACCTTTATTGATGTCAATGAAACAATTAAAATTGGTGATGAAGTTTTTGTTGGAAAACATCCAAACTATCAATTAATTCCTGTACAAGATAGAGATAGAACTATTTTAGATATTACTGGATCAGACATTATTGAAACTGATAATTATGTTGGTTTCGGAATTAATGAATCTGATTTCAGGCCAATAGAGTGGACAAAACAAAAGAAAGACAAGTACATTAAAGGTGATGTTGTTTACAAATCAAGAGATTCAATTGAACCATTTATTTACCCAACAGCGAAAATTATAGGAAATATTGATTCTGCAAGTTCTCAGATATTTGTAGATGATGCTCAATTCTTTAATTTTGAAGAAAATAATTATGGAATTACTATAACTTCATTTGATGCTTTAATTGTCGATTCAAACGATCCAGTTTCCGCAGCATTTACTGCAACAGTTTCTATTGCTGGAACTATTTCAAATATTACAATTACAAATGCTGGACTAGGTTATTCAACAGCGACAATTCCAGTTAAAATTTCAGCTCCACCATTAATTGGTGTTGGTGTTGGAACAACGGCAACTGCAACAGCAACTATTTCTAACGGTAGCGTGGTATCCGTCTCAATCTCTAATCCTGGACTTGGATATACTATTGCTCCTAAATTGATAGCGGAAATTCCCAAATCAAAAACTGAACTTATTAAAACAGTTGCAAATGTTCAAGGATTTTCTGGAATTATTACTGGCATTACTACAACAACAGGTATTGGTGGACATCCATTAGCACTAAAAATTAATTTCCGTGCAAATGCGTCAGATGCAAATGATCTTCAAGTAGGTTATCCAATACTTGTATACAATACGAAAGTTGGAAATGGAGTAACTTCAGTAGATAGTGGAAACACATCTATTGTAGGAATAGGAACTAGTTTCCTTGACAATGTTTACATTGTTAATTCGAAAACAAATGCTGGACCAAACGCAGAAATAATCTGCAATATACATAGTTCGACTACTATTTCTGGAATTCCAACAACAGGATCTTTAACTTTACCATTAGGAAACATTTCTTGGGGTAGAATTTACAATTTCAGTTCTAGGGTGAATCCAGTTTCTATTGGAGTTACTGGTTTGACTGTGGATTCTGGTCTTTCCACTTTCCCAACAATTCAAAGGAGAACTTTTGGATTGAGAAATAGTGGTGCGATCAGAAAACTTTCCAATCTTCCTTAATGGGATATAAATACATAAAAAAGTTTAAAAATGTCCGCAATTGTTACTGATCAATTCAGAATTTTGAATGCTGGTAATTTTGTAGATTCTGTTGGGTCTATGACCAATTCATATTATGTTACTGTCGGATTACCTAATCCTACTGTGGTGGGGTTTGGCAGATCTACTGCCTGGAATACAAATACTCCGGCACCAATTGATAATTTATCATATTTGAGTCATTATGGAGATACAATTTTATACGGTAAAAAAATAACCTCAGAAAATATTAGAAGAATAATCAGAAGAATTCAGTGGACTCCTGGAAGCAGATACGAAATGTATCGAGATGATTATAGTATTGTCAATCCAAGCCCTCTGACAAATTCTTCTAGATTATATGATGCAAATTATTATGTAATGAACCAAGATTATAGAGTTTACATATGTATAGAGAATGGTTCTAGCGGTTCTAATACACGTGGTAACGTTTCTCAGGATGAACCAACGTTTACCGATTTGGAGCCATCAAGAGCTGGTACTAGTGGTGATGGGTATGTATGGAAATATCTATTCTCAGTTTCCCCAAGTGATGTTGTTAAGTTTGATTCGACAGAATATATAACTGTTCCTAATAATTGGTTGTCTTCTACAAACTCTCAGATACAGGCAATTAGGGAATCTGGTGATTCAACTTTAAATAATAACCAAATTAAAACAGTTTATATTGAAAAATCAGGTTCGAACTACTCTAACGGATTGGGTCAAGAACTATCAATCATTGGTGATGGTACGGGTGGTAGAGTAAGGGTTGATGTTGAAAATGGTAAGATAACGAATACGATAGTAACTTCTGGCGGCAGAGATTATAGTTATGCTCTGGTTGATCTTGGATCAATAAACATAAACTCAGTTGGAACTAGTGCAAAGTTAGTTCCAATTATACCTCCGTCAAGAGGACATGGATATGATATTTACAATGAATTAGGAACCGATAGGGTATTAATTTATGCAAGATTTGACGATTCAACAAAGGATTTTCCAGTAGATACTAGTTTTGCACAAGTATCGATCATAAAAAATCCAACCTCAATAGGTTCAACATCAGTTTATAATGGAGACACTTTCACTAGTTTATCATCATTAAAGTTCTCACTGATTTCTGGTACTCCAACAATTGGTGAAAAAATAGAACAAATTGTTACTGGTGGAAGAGCATATGGTTATGTTGCTTCGTGGGATACTGAAACAAAGGTTCTAAAATATTTTCAGGATAGATCACTTTATTATAACCAGACAACACTTGATCAACAAGATTATGTTGGAATTTCCACAAATGGAAGACCATTTGCATTCGAATCATCATCGAACCAAATTCTTGGAAAATCTTCTGGATTTTCAGCCTCTATTGATACTCAATTTGATGGTAGAACAACTAATCCAACAGGATCAAAATTAATTGATCTTGGTGTCAATTTCCAAGATGGATTAGCAGGACCTGAAATAAATAAAGGATCAGGCGATGTAATTTACGTTGATAATCGCCCAACAATTAGTAGAAATTCGCGCCAAAAAGAAGACATTAAAATTGTACTGGAATTTTAAAAAATGCCACAAAAGACTAACCTAAACATAAATCCTTATTATGATGATTTCAATAAGGATGACAATTATTATAGAGTTCTGTTCAAACCTGGTAGACCAGTTCAGGCGAGAGAATTAACAGGCCTCCAGTCAATTTTACAAAATCAAATAGAATCCTTTGGAAGTCATATATTCAAAGAAGGATCTATGGTAATTCCTGGTGGAGTTACTTGTGATAATGCATTTACTACTGTTAAAGTAAATAAAGATCATCTAGGTATTGATGTTACTGTATACTTAGATGCTATCACAAATTATAATAATGGAAGAGGAACAAAAGTAAAAGGCGTAAAATCTGGGGTAGTTGGAACGTTAAAGGGATATTTACTACCACCAGAAGAAGGAGTAGAAGATATTACACTTTTTGTAAAATATGTGGATGGTGGAAATGACGGACAAACATCACAATTTTCAGATGGTGAAATTTTAACCCTTGAAGAAAATATTACCTATGGTAATACTTCTTTAAATATCGGTGATAGTGTACTTACCCTAGTTTCAATTGATGCTACTAAAACTGGATATGCAGTTGGTGTATCAAAGGGTGTCTATTTTATTAGAGGAGTTTTTGTCGATGTTCCAAATACTCAAATTGTTTTAGACCCATATAATAATGAACCATCATATCGTGTAGGTTTTGATGTTTTAGAAGAAATTGTTACTTCGAATGATGATCCAGATTTAAATGATAATGCCAGAGGATTTACAAACTTTGCAGCTCCTGGTGCAGATAGATTAAAAATCAGTGTTAAACTTGCTAAAAAACAATTAACAGATTTTGATGACGTAAACTTTATTGAACTCGTCAAAGTTGATCAAGGTAAAATTAAAAAATTACAAAATAAATCAGAATATAGCATAATTAAAGAATACTTTGCAAAAAGGACATTTGAAGAATCAGGAAACTATGCATTAAAACCATTTACAGTATCTGTTGCAAATTCGTTAAACAACGAAACTGGTAATGGCGGACTTTACAGAGAAGGTCAGAGAACAGAACAAGGTAATCTTCCAAATGATAACTTAATGTCTGTTACTGTTTCATCTGGAACAGCATATGTTAAAGGGTTTGATATTGATCTTGTTGGAACAACAGTTGTTGATGTCGAAAAACCAAGATCTGTTAAAACGGTTGATGGTGCATTAGTACCATTTGCTATGGGAAGTTTGTTAAAAGTAAATAATGTCTATGGTGTTCCATATATCAACATTGGAGCATCGTCGAGTGGAGCACAGACAACTCAGGCTAACATTATAGAACTCTACAACAGAAGAAGGGATGGTGCTGGTACAGGGGGTACAGTTGCAAATGCTTCTGGACTAGGAACTAAAATTGGTGAGGCAAGAGTATATTGGTATGGAGTTGCTGATGCCCCATACACTGCCAATAACACCGAATGGGACTTATATCTATTCGATGTTCAAACATATACAACTCTCTATCTTGGAAGATCATATACTACAACTGAAGTTCCACTAACATCATTTGTTAGAGGTCTTTCTAGTGGAGCAACTGGTTATTTGGCAGCAAAACCAAATGGCGCTGCATTTAGTTTATCGCAAACTTCTGGAACATTTTTAGTTGGTGAGCAAATCATTATTAATGAAAATCCAGAATTAAAAGTTGGCGTCAGTGCTATAAACGTTTATACAACAGAGGATATTAAATCTGTATATCAAGATGCATCAACTATAAGTGGATTATCAGTTGATTTTCTAGCAGATACAGTTCTTTATGAGAGAACACCTCCAAATTTTGCAATCACTGACAAATTGAGAATTACCAGTAGTACTGGCGTATCTCGTGCTCCTGGTAGATTTTTCTCAGGAGCAACTGGGATTAAAACAGAATCTATTATAAAGTATCAGGAAGGAACAAATACTGATCCAACATTTAATAGAATAGCATCAATAAACACAACAGGAACTGAGATAACTCTTGCTGCAACTGGCGCTGCAGTTGCTGGTGTTTGTGATAATGGAATAGCGGCAGCAGATACTGAATCTGTATTTTCTTTAATGGAACCAAAGATTGTTAATTTGGTTTCTTCTGGACTTTATACTAATCTGCCAAGACCTAATATAGCATCTGTTGATCTATCCTCATCGGAACTTACTATTTCTAGACAAGTTACTGGAAAATCAACAGATGCCAATGGACAATTAACACTAACTACTTCCGATGTTCTGGATGTTAGTGCTGGAATCAGTAGTGTATTTTTTGAATCTTTCGATGCTGAAAGGTATTCCGTACACTATTCGGATGGAACAACTGATCAATTGACGGCTAGTAAATTTACACGTAGCATTGATGGTTCGTCAATTACATTTACAAAATTAACAGCAAATCAAACTAATAATGTAACTGTTAATGTTACTCTTAAAAAGAGAGCAGTTACAAATAAGTCGAAAGATTTTATAAGAAGTAGGCAAGTATCTATTACAAGAACAAGTGGTATTTCCACTCAATCTGGACCAACTTCAAGTGGACTTTCTACCAGTAAATATTATGGATTAAGAGTAGAAGATGCTGAGATATGTCTGAATGTTCCTGATGTTGTAAATATCAGGGCTGTTTATGAGTCTACAAACACTTCAGCACCTGTTTTAGATAAGTTGGTTTTTGCGAGTGGATTAAATCTAGATAATAATGTTATTGTTGGTGAAAAAATTGTAGGTGAGGATAGTAGAGCAGTTGCTCAGGTTGTAACTAAAACATCTACAACAGTAGAATTTGTATATTTAAACCAAAATAATTTTAAAGTTGGAGAACTGGTTAAATTTAACGAGTCTTCATTAAATATAGCAATTCAATCAATAACAGAAGGTAGCTATATTGATAAGACTTCAAATTATGTTCTAGATAAAGGACATAAAGATCAATATTGTGACTATTCAAAAATAAGAAGGAGAGCAGGAAGTGCGCTTCCAGCTCGTCAACTATTAGTTATTTTTGATTATTATAAGGTTGCATCTGGAAATAATGGAGACATATTTACAGTAAATTCATATACCGAAGACAGATATTCTAGTGATATTCCATCTGTTCCAGATGGAACACGTGTTTCGGATATGATTGATTTTAGACCAAGAGTAGTTGAATTTGATCCAGCAACGGCAACTACATCTCCATTTGCATTTAGTTCTAGATCATATGAAAGTACTTATAGATATGTAATATCACCAGATGAAACTTCTTTCGTAGGATATAGTTACTACTTACCAAGAGTTGACTTGGTAACAGTAAATCGTTTTGGTGAAGTTGAAATTGTTAAAGGAGAATCTAGTGATACTCCACGTGCCCCAATCCTAGCCGATGATGCTATGGAATTGGCTCAAATTAGTTATCCACCATACCTCTTCAATCCACGTAAAGATCCCAGAATTCTATTAAGAGATAATAGAAGATTTACAATGAGGGACATTGCAAAATTAGAAGAGAGAATTGAAAATCTAGAAGAAGTTACCAGTTTAAGTATGCTTGAACTGAAAGCACAAACTCTAGAAGTTCTCGATGCCAACGGAAATAATAGATTTAAATCAGGTTTTATTGTTTCTAGTTTTAAAGATAAGTCACTTTGTGATCAAAGATATAGCACAATTGATGTTAGTGCATCTGAGGCACTAGGAATTGCTCCTATTGATTTCTGGTCACTTCAAGCAGAATTGGCATTAGATCCTGCAATTGATAAGACAACAGCAGATCTTACTCAAAATCTCAAATTATTAGATCCAAATATCCAAAAGACTGGTGATTTACTAACTCTTAAATATGAAGAAGTAGGTTGGATCGAACAACCACATGCCACAACAGTTGAAAATGTCAATCCATTTAATGTTATTGTTTTCGTTGGTGGTGTTGTATTAGATCCTGCATCTGATAACTGGGTAAGAACAATTTATATTGATGATCAAAGAATTGAATCAACTGGTGCTGAATGGAAGCAACAGGCAAAAACTAAGGTTGATGTAGATACTAAAACTGAAAAAGAAACATATAAGAAGGGTGGTAATAGAAGTGAGAAGGGAGTAAGAAATGTAACAACTACAACTACAACCACGACTACAAAATATAAACCGGTTTTAAAAGGTCCATCAAGAGAATTTGATTATGTTGAAGATGTAAAAATTAGTGGCACTGTTGATCCATTCATGCGTTCTAGAAACGTATATTTCGCAGCAAATGGACTTAAACCATTTACAAAGCATTATCATTATCTGGATAGTCAAGAAGTTGATATTATTCCAAAACTTTGTGAAATTGAAATGCAGTCAGGCACATTCCAAATTTATGAAAATGCCAGAATTTATTTGGCTGGAAAGCAAATAGGATATATCAGAATACAAAAACCAAAACATAAATTTGGCGATACTGGTAGACCTGATATTGGTGCAGGATTAGGATCTCTATCAGTTCTTGTTGAAGAATACAGTGTTGATCCATATGATAGAACTAGACCTGGACCTGGAGATGCTTATTCTGCAACATCAAAGTTAATTAATTTTGGTGTTAGAGTTTTGGCAACTGAACCAGAAAAGTATTATGGTTATGTTGCCGAAGGTGCAACAGTTGTCGGTGAAACTAGTGGAGCAACTGCAAGAATAATTAGAGCTGAATTAATTTCAGACAACTGGGGAGATGTTATTGGAAACTTCTTCTTCAGAGATCCAAATACAAATCCACCACCACCAGTAAGAGTCACTAGTGGAACAAAAACTGTAAAAATTACGGCGGTTCCTCCTGGCGTTACACCATTACCAGGATCAACGGTATTTGCGAGTGAAGCTATTGGAACTTATAGTGGATCTGGAACAATTTTAACACAAGAAACGAGTAGAGTTTCTGTAAGGAATCCACCCAAACCAGCAGCTTTACCAACAGATGTTAAAGTTGAAGTTAAGGCACCACATAGAGATCCATTAGCTCAATCATTTACAGTTGATGGTAAAGGTGCATTCTTAACCTCATTTGATCTTTATTTTGCAACCAAAGATCCATCTGCAAAAATTTATGTTGAACTAAGAACCGTTGAACTTGGCACCCCAACTCAATTCCTTGTTCAAGATTATACACAAGTAGCTTTAAATCCAAATGATATAAACATTGCTGAGGATTCTTTTGAAGTTAAGAGTATGGCAGGATTCGATGATGCTGCTAGCGGATTTACTCCTGGACGGTTTGGTTATGAACAGGACTATCCTTATGCAAAATCACTTGGTTTCTCTGATGCGGATATTAGATATTTCTTAGAAAATGTCTATAAAGGTGTAATCGGTCCTAAGATGCAAGATGTATTAAAGGATCCAAATTGGGGTAGATATAAGAGAAAGAGTATGGTAGGATTCGATGATGCTGCCAGTGGATTTACTCCTGGACAGTTTGGTTATGAACAGGACTATCCTTATGCAAGATCACTTGGTTTCTCTGATGCAGATATCAGATATTTCTTAGAGAATGAATATAATGGGATAATTGGTCCTAAGATGCAAGATGTATTAAAGGATTCAAATTGGGGTAGATATGAAAGACCACGTATACCAGAACCAGTTCCAACAAGAGTTCGTTTCCCATCCCCAGTTTACTTAGAAGCTGGTAAAGAATATGCAATTGTTATTTTATCACCAGCATCGGATGGTTATGAAATGTGGACTGCCACTATGGGAGAGAAGACTGTTAAAACTAAAAATCTTCCAGATGTTCAAAATGTTGTTGTTACTAAACAATACATTGGTGGATCGTTGTTCAAGTCACAAAATGGAACGATTTGGACAGCAAGTCAATATCAAGATCTTACCTTTAAACTTTACAAAGCAAAGTTTGTTCCTTCTGGTACTTTAACATTCTATAATACTGATATTAACACCTTTGGAACAAATGTATCTACCCTGCAAAATAATCCAATTGAAGGATTACCAAGAAAACTAATGATTCCTATTACAGGAACACTAAATGCTGCTGTTGTTCCTGGAACTAAAATTGGTCAGGGATCTAGTCCAAGTGTAACTGGAATTGTTGAAAATCTTGGTGGTCCTGTTGGTGTTGTAACTGTTATTAGTGGTGGATCTGGTTATCCAGCGTCTGGAACTACAAATAATGTTCCCCTATACTCTATTAGTGGAAAAGGAACTGGTGCAACGGCAAATGTTACCGTAAGTAATGGTAAAGTAATTTCAGTTACTCCAACTGCAACAACTGGAAGTGGTTATGTAAATGGAGAAATTCTTGGAATTACTACAAGTAATATTGGTAGTGGTTCAGGAGCAAGAGTTTCTGTTGCATCTCGTGGTGCTGCTAACACAATTTACTTGACAGGTGTTCAAGGTGAAAACTTTACAAATACATCATCCATTGTTTATTACACAAATCCAACAAATGAATCTTCTAGAACAACTAGTGGGGCAACAGTAAGTGCAAACTCAACACTTATTGACGATAAATTCTCTGGAAATGTTTTTAGAATTAAACAATATAATCATGCACATCATGGCGGAAACAATGTAATCGAAGTCAAAGATGTTCTACCTGATAGAGAAAATATCCAACTCACTGTACCTGTTGGATTGAACGACACTGTTGTTTCTGTTGCAAATACAACTGTTTTTGCAAGGTTTGAGGGAATAACAACTAGTCGTGGATATGCGTTAATAAACAATGAAGTTGTATCTTATAGTGGAATAACACAAACTTCTGGTGATAGTGGAACACTTATCATCGATGGAAGAGGATTAAATGGTAGTGCTAAAGTAGCACATACTATTGGATTTGTAACTCCATATGAAGTTAATGGTGTTTCTCTAATGAGAATTAATAAAACACATAATATTCCTGCAACTTATTATAATTTGGAAAACTCCAACCTGGATAATTATTTCTTAGAATTTGATAGGACAACACCAACTGTCAGAAGTACAGGAACTTCAATGCTTAATTTCGAATCTCAAAAGGGATTTGGTGGAAATAGTGTTAAAATTTCCCAAAACCATCAATTTAGTTCTATTGAACCAATATTCAATATAATTACTCCTGGAAAAGGTACAGCAGTTTCTTCACAGATAAGAACTATTTCTGGAACTAGTGCAGGTGGAACGGAAGTATCATTCTTAGATCTTGGATATGAACCAATTCAGTTAAATAGAGTTACACATTTCCCAACTCCAAGACTAGTTGCCTCTAAGGTAAATGAAAATGCCAGATTGACAACACTTCCATCAAATAAATCTCTAACATTAAGAGTTGATTTTGTCACTGAGGATGAAAACCTGTCTCCAGTTATGGATTTGCAAAATTCAACCTTTATACTTGGTAGAAATAGAGTCAATAAACCAATTTCTGATTATGTTCTTGATTCTAGGACGAATGAAATTAATGGAGATCCTCATGGAGCAGTATTTGTAACTCAGATTATTTCTCTGGCACAACCAGCTACCAGTTTAAAAGTTTTAGTTGCAGCAAACAGACAACCAGAGGCAGACATTAGAGCATTTTATAGATTATTCAAGGCAGATTCTAGTGACGTTCCACAAAGTTATGTTCCATTCCCTGGATATGATAATTTATCAGATACTGATGGTGATGGATTTGGTGATTTAATTTTAGATCTGTCCGCAAACAGTGGAAGACCTGATGCATTTGTAAATCCAGACGGACCAGAATCTTTTTCAGAATATCAGTTTAGTGTAAACAATCTAGAACAGTTCAATGGATTCTCAATTAAAATTGTAATGTCTTCAACCAATGAGTCAACACCAGTAAAACTTAAAGATTTTAGATGTATTGCCTTAGCATAAAATATGGAAGATTCAAATTTCATTCCCGTTGAGGGACACAACAACCTTTTTAGAGATCGACAAACAGGTGCAATTTTGAATAAAGATAAATCAGCATACCTCAATTATATGAGGTTAAATGAGATCAAAGAAAAGGAAAAAAATGAAATTAATGAAATTAAAAAAGATATTGACGAGATTAAATCTTTATTAAAGGAACTTATTAATGGACCCAGACAAAATTAATCTAGAAAATTTAAGTAAGAGTTTTGAATACTATAAGGCAGCATCAGAAATTGATGCCATTGATTCTGTTGATACTCTTAGAAATATTGCAAAATCTTATGTGAAACTTTATTTTAAACAACAAGAGGTTATCTCATCATTTGGATCTTCAATTGAACCTTTTGGATTCAATGAAGTATAAATATATTTTAGATCCTGAACTGTTTATAAATGGCAGAAATTAAGGTCAGAGTAGGACAACAACCTGCGGTAAAAGTTATATCTTCACTTGCTGGTGCTCAAGGTCTTTCTTTGTCTGAGCTTAGTGATGTTAATGCCACAAATTTACTTGATGGTATGGTTCTTGTTTATAATGGTGCCACTAGAAAATGGGACGCTACACTAACCCTTACACCAGGGGCAACACAGAATTTAGACATCAACGGGGGAAATTTCTAAATGGCAAGTATTATCAGGATCAAAAGATCCTCAGGTACTAATAAACCTTCTAGTCTAAATTGGGGTGAATTAGCATACGTAACTGGTATTGGTAGTTATGGTGGTATTAACCAGTACAAAGATAGAATTTTTGTAGGTGATGATGGCAACAATGTAAATCCAGTCGGTGGATATTACTATGCTTCTATGATGGAGCATTCGCCAGGAGCAATCGCTGGCGTAACAAATACAAGGAATAGTGATGGTGGTATTGTTGCTATTCTTGATAGCAATAGAAAAGTAGATCAGTGGAACGTTGATAATTTAAGACTCGATTTAAATACTTTATCATCTACTAATACTGATGGTGATATTGTTTTAGATCCAAACGGAACTGGTGAGATTAATATTGTCGATGATACGTACTTATCATTTGGTAATGATAAAGACGTTAAAATGCGTTATGATGAAGCAACTGATAATAGATTTGAAATTGAGGGAGCTGACTGGGCATTTGCCAATGGTGTAGCAATTAATATTGGCGATGTTACAGAATCTGGTGATAAAGATAGTGGTGCCCTTGTCGTTGAGGGTGGAGTAGGAATTGAAAAAAATCTGAATGTAGGTGGAACAATAGGTGTTAGTGGTTTCGCCACAATTGATCAGATCAAGATAAAGGATAATGTAATATCAACTATTTCCGGCAATGAATTATACTTAGATCCATATCCAGATGGATTAAGTAATGAAGGAACAGTTATTGTAAAAGGAAATTTACAAGTAGATGGAACTACAACATCTGTAAATTCAACAACTGTCGATTTAAATGATCCTATTATTGTTCTTGGTGATGTAACAAGCACAACAACAGTAATGACTACTGTTGTTGCTGGTGTAAGCACAATTAGATTAGATTCTGTTACAGGAATCAATACTGGTGACGTAGTTAGTGGAAATGCCGCCCTTTCAGTATCGGGGGTAAATACAATAACTTCTTATGATACTGTTAATAAAATTATAACTTTAACAGATGCGACTATTGCTCCTGGAATTTCTACAACTACACAATTAACAATTACCCACGCATACGATACTAATACTGATCGTGGTGTTGCATTTAATTATAATACAAGCACTGGAACTGCAAATAATAAAATTGGATTCTTTGGATATACTGATCAAAATAATGTTGGAAGTGCTGCCACTGCAAGATCTTGGACCTATATCCCAGATGCAACTATCACCAATAGTGTAGTAACTGGAACCAGAGGATACCTTGATATTAAAGGTATTTACTATCAAACTGGCGACTTCAATACTCACGGTGTTGTATATTTTGATGCTGATGGATTACAAACTTCCACAAATAATCCAGCATCCCCTGCCATTACTTCAAAGCAGATTCTAACTGCTATTACAAAGGTTACTTTATCACTCCCAACATCGATTACAGTATCTACCGGAGACATAATTAGACAAGATACAAGCAACGCTTATGGTGTTGTTGAAACTGGTGGAACATTAACCACATTAAATCTTATTGGTGTTGAAGGAACATTTGTTAATACTTATAACATTATAAAAGAAGGTGATAATGGATCTGTACAAAATCTATCAGTAATTCCTTCCTCAGTTTCGACAATATATACTAATAAACCACACTGGACATCAACCCTTGACGGAGGAACATTCTAAAATATGTCAAATGAAAGTGAAGTCGATATCAATATTTTAGTGCGTTTATATAATCAAAAATTAGCAGCACTAACAAACCAAAATATATTGCTAGAAGCAAAGTTGCAAACATTATCAGACGATTTTGCAAAAGAAAAAAATGAGCTTCTAGCAGTAAACCTTGATTTACAAAACAAATATGATGAATTGAAAAAGTCTAAAAAACCTGAAGCGTAACAAAAATGGCAAAACCAGCAAGTAGGCAAGAACTAATTGATTACTGTCTAAGGCGTCTAGGAGCGCCTGTGCTGGAAATTAACGTTGATGATGACCAAATAGATGATCTAGTGGACGATGCCCTTCAATACTTCAATGAGCGCCACTTTGATGGTGTAGAGAGAATGTATTTGAAGTATCAGATAAGTCAAGCAGATATTGATAGAGGGTCGGCAAAAGGTAAAAATGGTGTTGGAATTGTTACAACAACAGGAACATCCAATGTAATTGGATATGGTACAACATCATTTAACTTCTATGAAACATCAAACTATATTCAAGTTCCAGATTCAGTCATAGGTATTGAAAAGATATTTAAGTTTGATACTAGTTCCATTTCTGGTGGAATGTTTAGTATTAAGTATCAACTATTTTTAAATGATCTATATTATTTCAACTCAGTTGAACTTTTACAATATGCTATGGTTAAAAGTTATCTTGAAGATATTGACTTCTTACTAACAACTGATAAGCAAGTTAGATTTAACAAAAGACAGAATAGATTATATCTGGACCTTGATTGGGGAGCACAGTCTGCTGGTAATTTTTTAGTTTTAGATTGTTACAGAATTTTAGATCCAACTACTCATACCAAAGTTTATAATGATAGTTTCTTAAAAAGATATCTTACAGCACTAATTAAGAGACAGTGGGGTCAAAACTTAATTAAATTTAGAGGAGTTAAACTTCCTGGTGGTATTGAATTTAATGGCAGAGAAATTTATGAAGACGCAGAAAGAGAACTAGATGAAATAACTAAGAGAATGTCAATGGATTATGAACTTCCACCATACGACTTTATTGGGTAATGGCACTTAATCCATTTTTCCTACAAGGAACATCATCTGAACAGAGATTGATTCAGGACTTAATAAATGAGCATCTTAGGATGTATGGTGTTGAAGTCATTTATATACCAAGAAAATTTGTAAATAGAAAAACTATCATAGAAGAAGTTCAATCTTCAAGATTTGATGATAATTTTGCGATTGAAGCATATGTAAATACTTACGATGGTTATTCTGGTGCGGGAGATATTTTAACAAAATTTGGAATGAGTCTTAGAGATGAATTATTGATTACAATATCAAAAGAAAGATTTGAAGATTTTATCGCTCCATTTATGGGAGCATTAGATGATGGAAGTGGTGAAGGTGAAATTATATTATCTACTCGCCCAAGAGAGGGGGACTTAATTTACTTTCCACTTGGAGAAAGAATTTTTGAAGTTAAGTTTGTTGAACATGAAAATCCTTTTTATCAACTAGGTAAAAATTATGTTTATGAATTGAAGTGTGAACTATTTGAATATGAGGATGAAATTATTGATACTTCTATTGAAGAAGTAGATACACAAGTTGAAAATGAAGGATATATTACTACACTAAAACTGATTGGTGTTGGTAGAACTGCAACAGCATCTGCCACAATTGGTAGTGGATATGTTAGGGAAATTTTCCTTAATAATGATGGATATGGATATACTTCCACACCTGTAGTTGCTATAAGTAGTTCTCCCACTGGACAACCAGGAGATAATGCAACAGCGGTTGCACTAATGTCAGTTAGAAATGGAATTAGATCTGTTGATAGAATTTATTTGACTAATGCAGGTGCTGGATATAGCACTCCACCAACTATAAGAATTACTGGTGGTGGTGGAGCAGGTGCTGCTGCTACTTGTTCAATCGAAACTTCATATAATGGTGTAGTTAGATTTATTGTTAATGATAATGGTGTTGGATATGGTACTGCCCCCGTCGTTACAGTTTCAGCACCAGGACAAACTGGAATAGGTAGAACTGCTGTTGGTATTGCCTCTATTGGACTTGTCGGATCTGATAGCGTAGTTCGTTTAGTATACGTTGCAAATCCAGGAATAGGATACACTTCAAATCCAACTGTGGTTATTGCAAATCCAGAAACACTTACGGGTATTGGAACTTTCTTATTCAACGAAGTCGTTAGAGGATCTAGATCTCAAATTAGAGCAAGAGTTAAATCGTGGGATAAAGATACCAACATTCTCAAGGTTGCTAATTTAGGTATTGGAGCAACACAACCATTATTTTTACCAGGCGAAAATATTATTGGAACAGAGTCGGGAGCGATATTTACTGTTCAATATTTTGATCAAATGGATACATATGATAAATATAGTCAAAATGATGAGATTGAAGAAGAAGCAGATCTCATTTTAGACTTTACAGAATCAAATCCATTTGGTACTTATTAATGTTAGGAACGTACTATTATCACGAAATCATAAGAAAGACTATAATAGCTTTCGGAACATTATTTAACCAAATTCACATTCGCCATACCGATCAAAACGGTAATAGCATAAGTGATATGAGAGTTCCTATCGCTTATGGTCCGAGACAAAAGTTTCTTGCAAGAATTCAACAGCAACCAGAATTAAATAAAGCGACTCAGATTTCACTGCCAAGAATGTCATTTGAGATGACTTCTATACAATATGATCCAAGTAGAAAGTCGAGTGTTGTTCAAACTTTCAAGACCTGTGATGTTAATGGTAATGTAAAAAAAGTTTTTATGCCAGTTCCCTATAATATTGGGTTTGAACTTAATATTTTAACTAAATTAAATGATGATGCTCTACAAATTATTGAGCAAATTTTACCATATTTCCAACCAGGATTTAATGTAACAATAGATATGATTGAATCTATTGGTGAGAAAAAAGATGTTCCGATGGTTTTGGAAAGTATAAATTTTCAGGATGATTATGAAGGTGATTTTTCAACAAGAAGAGCGTTAATATATACATTATCATTCACAGCAAAAACATATCTGTTTGGTCCAGTTGCTGATAGTACTGATGGACTAATTCGTAAGATTCAAGTTGATATGTACACCAGTACAGATACAGAAAATGCTAAAAGAGAACTTAGATATACATTACGTCCAATTCCAACTGATGCAGGTCCAGATGATAACTTTGGATTTGACGAAAGATGGGAATTCCTCGATGATTCGAGAGAATATAGTCCAACACGCAAAATAGATGTTTGATAGATTATGTCAGAAAATTATGATAGTATCGATAACGCTTTAAACATTAAGAGTGAAATCGTAAACGTAGAGAAAGAAACTCCTATCGTTAAAGTAGAATCTACTAGCGATGGAGATATTAGAAAAGATTATGAGTATACTAGGGCAAACTTATATTCTCTTATAGAAAAGGGTCAAGAAGCAATTAATGGAATAATGGAGCTTGCTGCTGAAAGTGATCAACCAAGAGCATATGAAGTTGCGGGTCAATTAATTAAAAGTGTTGGAGATGTAACTGATAAACTTATTGATTTACAAAAGAAACTCAAAGATGTTGAAGAAGATGTGGTAAAAACAACAAATAATGTTACTAACAATGCGGTGTTTGTTGGTTCAACATCAGAACTGTCTAAACTTCTGAAACAAGGTTTTCTAAATAATAAAGAGTAAACTTTTCAGATGTATGAGTTGGTCTAATGATTACAAAAAATCAATAGACTGTAAAAATCCAAAGGGTTTTTCTCAAAAGGCACATTGTGCTGCCAGAAAGAAAAGACAAAGAGGCGAAGAGACAAAATCAATGTCACCATTTAACGAAGACGTGCAAAGTGTAAAGAAGATTAAGTTCTCCAAATTTACACACAAAACTCCCCATCTAAAAGGCGGTCAACACGTTTTAGATCCAAATGTGGATTTAAAGCAATTAGTTCATCACGCAACTGTTCAGTATCTTGATCGTGATGCTGATGGTGATATTGACATCTATGATGCTTCTAGTAAAAAAACACCTGATGAAAATGTTATGAGTGCTCCTGGTGAAGCACAAAAGAGATCTTTGAAACTAATTGCAAAGCAAAAAGGTGAAATGCTTCATACAAAAAGAGGCTCAGCATTTGAAGGTGTTGAAATGAGATATTGCAAACTTTGCAGAAAAATGGAAGCAAGAACGGATTGTTCATATGGACCTACAATGTGGGATAAGTATTCGGTAGCAAAAGTTCATCCAGCCAACGAAGCGAAAGATCACGAGTATTCAATGGCTCGTTCGGAACTCTCTACCATTGTTAATGGTGCCAAGAGACTTCAGAAAAAAATGAAGAAAGGTGAAGGTGAGATTGAGGCTTGGGTTCAGTCAAAAATCACCAAAGCAGCAGATTATATTGATTCGGCAGCAGATTATGTTGATAGTGGTGAAATGAATAAGGAAGAAGTTGAAATATTAGAAGGTAAAAGAGACGGTAAATCTGCAAAGGATCCTGGTTATTCATTAAGAGATTGGTTTAAAGGTGGTGGATGGGTTCAGGCAGGTGGTAAGTATGATGGTAAACCTTGTGCCAAACAACCAGGTCAAAAAACAAAGCCATTCTGCCGCGATGCCGATGATCGTGCTGCAATGAGCAAATCTGAAAGAACAAGAAGAGCAGCAAAAAAGCGTAAAGAAGATCCAAATCCAAATAGAAGTGGAAAAGCAAAATTTGTAAGTGCTTCTTATGAACCACAAGGTCAGCAACTTGATGAGTTATGGGGAAAGGTTGCTCTTGGTGCAGGTGCAATGTTTATTCCATATCTTTTGAAAAAATTTGCAAAACCTGCTGTAGATAAAGTAATTAATGAACCAGCAACTGGATCTGGAACTTTAGTTGATAAATTAAAGCAGAAAAGAGATACTATCAATCAGATGAATTCTTATGAATTACAAGGTGAAGTGATTGATGAAGCAGGAAAAAAATGCTGGAAAGGATATAAGAAGGCAGGAACTCAAACACTTTTTGGAAAAACTTATAATCGCTGCGTAAAGGAAGAAGTTTGTCCCGTTTGTGGATATGATCCCTGCGAATGTTTAGAAGGATCTCTCCAAGAGAAAAAAGATGCTTGCTATCATAAAGTAAAGTCACGTTATAAAGTTTGGCCAAGTGCATATGCATCTGGTGCATTAGTTAAGTGTCGTAAAGTTGGAGCAGATAGTTGGGGAACTAAATCAGAAAGCACTGATGCACTTGGATATGATTGGGATACACCAATTAGAGAAAGACCAGATAGATATTGCCCCAAATGTGAAAAACTAGAACTAAGAAATGAATGTAAATATGGAACTAGATACTGGGATATGTTTTCACTTCCAGCAGAATTGATCGGATCAAAAAAAGAATATAATATAACTATGCCTTATGCAGGCAATGTGAAAGAAAAATATCAGTTTTCAAATTGGAGAGAAGAACTTGCAGAGGACTGGCAAAAAGTTAATCGTCAAGACAAAACTGATGGATTAAGTCCCGCTGCAGTAAAAGCATATCGTCGTGAGAATCCAGGTTCAAAACTTCAAACTGCAGTAACTGAAAAGAAACCAAAAGGTAAGAGAGCAAAGCGTCGTGCATCATTCTGCCGCAGAATGAAGGGTATGAAGTCTAAACTGACTTCTGCAAAAACTGCAAGAGATCCAGATTCAAGAATTAACAAAGCACTACGTCGTTGGAGGTGTAACTAATGAAATCTTTTAGAGAGTTTCTTTCCGAAAGTGTAAATATAGCAGGTGACTTTAATGGAAACCTTTATATTAATGGTTCTGAACAACAATCAGAACCTGTTGGAGAATCTTTCTTTGCTGACGTAGTTTGGGAAGGAAAGATGTATCGTTTAGAAGTTGAAGGTAAGATGATGCATAAAAATGAACTTGCTGAACAAATTCAAGAAGAATATCCTGGTGCAATTGTTCATAACATTTATCCTTCACAATCACAAAGTTCTTTAAGAATCAAAAATTCACAAAGATATCAACCAGAAAGACTGACTTGGACTGATTAATTATGGCACAATGGAATAAGAATACACAGGACTTTCTGAATCAAGAAAGAACTTTATTTGAAGTTAATGGTGTTGCTACCAGAGACGGAAAAATTGTAGATAAATTTAATCGGTTTCCAGTAGATGTTCTTCCAGCAAATGCAGATGCTTTTGGAAGAACAAGAGTATCAAACCCATTAACACTTTTCGATTCATCTCATAGGTACAGAGATAATAACCTGTGGGATAGTTTAATAGTTGGAACTGGTTCTACTGTTGGATTTGCAACTACAGCAGGTTTGGTTGATATGACTGTTGGTGTTGGAAGCACCGCATCAGTTATCAGAGAAACTACAAAAGTATTTTCATATCAACCAGGAAAATCTCTGTTGACTATGAATACTTTTATATTGAATCCACCAAAAGAAAATCTAAGGCAAAGAGTTGGGTATTTTGGTGCCGATAATGGAATATATTTTGAGGTTGATGGTACTACAGCATATTTTGTAGAAAGAAGTTTGTCATTAGGAACAGAAACAAGAGTTGCTCAATCAAATTGGAATATTGATAAGTTAGATGGAACAGGTGTTTCTGGAATTACCTTAGACCTATCCAAAGCACAAATTCTTTGGATGGATATTGAATGGTTAGGACTTGGAAATGTAAGACTTGGATTTATAATTAATGGAAATTTTATTCACGCACATACTTTCCAACACGCAAATATAATTCAATCAACATATATTACAACAGCATCACTTCCTTTGAGGTATGAAATTAGCAACACTGGAATTACAACGAGTACAAGCACACTAAAACAAGTTTGTTCTACAGTAATTTCCGAAGGCGGATACGAACTTCGTGGATTGCAGCAAGCAGTTTCAACACCTATTACAGCACCAGTAGATTTGCCAACTCCTGCTGGGACATATTATCCAGTCATTTCCATTAGACTTAAAGCACCAATTAATGGACAACCAGATAGATTAGATGCAATTGTTATTATGACGGCACTATCAATTATGGGAACTGGAAATGGTCCCCAATATAATTGGCAGGTGAGAGCAAGTGCAACTACATCGGGAGGAACTTGGGTGAGTGCTGGAACAGACTCTGCGATTGAATATAAAATAGATGGTGGAACCGTTAGTGGTGGAAGAGTCCTAGCATCTGGATTCCTTACGTCGGCAAACCAATCATCACAATCAGTAGATATTCTTAAAGAAGCACTCTTCAAGTTTCAGTTAGAAAGAAATGGATTAACTAAAACTCCATATGAACTAACGTTAGTTGCGGCATCTGATACTGCGGGTGCTGATATTTTTGCTTCATTAGACTGGGAAGAAATTAGTAGGTAATTAATTATGAGTGAAGTTTATCTTGTATAAATATTTTTTAGATTGGGATTGAAATGTGTCTGCTATTATTAAAGTTCCAAGAGAAAGATTAAGTCCTAAAACAGTAAGAAATATTGCTCGCAAAAATTGGGGATTGACTTGGGAACAAATGAAAGGTATGGATGTTCATCATTTCCCACCAAGATGTGAAGGTGGAAAAGATATACCAGAGCATTTATATGTTTGTAGTAGAGAACTACATAAGTATGGGTGGCATAATGATGCTTGGTTTATGGAAAATTTAAATAAGGCAACTCAAAAAAATATTGGTAGGAAACATAGTAAAGAAACTTGTAGAAAGAAAAGTGAGGCACTGAAAGGTCGCTCTTTTGGTCATAAGTATGAGGGTGGAGAAAAACACCCAAACAGTAAAAGAGTTTCCATCAATGGGAGAGTTTATGTTTCTCAACAAGAAGCAGCAGATGATGTTGGAATAACAATACAAGGTCTTTCATATAGAATGAAACACTGGGGTCCAGACAGGGGGTATGAGTATGTCTAGTGATGTTTATTTGGGTAATCCTCTGCTCAAAAAAGCCAACACGCCTATTGAGTTTACGGAAGAACAGATTATTGAGTTCTTAAAATGTAAAGAAGATCCTGTATATTTTGCTAGAAATTATATTAAGATTGTGTCTCTTGATCACGGTCTAGTTCCTTTTGAGATGTACCCATTTCAGGAGAGATTAATTGAAAATTTCCACAAAAATAGATTTAATATTTGTAAGATGCCACGTCAAACTGGTAAGTCTACTACTTGTGTATCATATCTTCTGCACTACGCTGTTTTTAACGATAATGTTAACATCGCCATCTTAGCAAACAAAGCATCAACTGCTAGGGATCTTCTAGGAAGATTACAACTTGCTTATGAAAACTTGCCGAAGTGGATGCAACAAGGTATTATATCGTGGAACAAAGGTAGTTTAGAATTAGAAAATGGCTCCAAGATTTCATCTAACTCTACTTCTTCATCTGCTGTCAGAGGCGGATCCTATAATGTCATCTTTCTTGACGAGTTCGCTTTCATCCCGAATCACATTGCTGATGACTTCTTTGCCTCTGTTTATCCTACTATTTCTTCTGGACAGAGCACGAAGGTAATCATCGTTTCAACGCCACGCGGTATGAATCATTTCTACCGTATGTGGCACGATGCTGAACGCAACAAGAATGAATATGTGCCAACTGATGTTCATTGGTCAGAAGTTCCTGGTAGAGATGAGGCGTGGAAAGAGCAGACTATTGCCAACACTTCTGAACAGCAGTTCAAAGTTGAGTTTGAATGTGAATTCTTAGGATCTGTCAATACTCTTATCAATCCATCAAAATTAAGAAATCTTGTCTATGAAGATCCTATAAAGAGAAATGCTGGATTAGACATTTATCAAAATCCAATAGAGGAAAATAATTATTTGATTACAGTTGACGTTGCTCGTGGATTAGGTAACGATTATTCTGCTTTTATTGTTTTTGATATTACACAGTTTCCATATAAGGTTGTTGCAAAGTATAGAAATAATGAAATTAAACCAATGCTATTTCCTAGCATTATTCACGAAGTTGCCAAAGGATATAATGATGCTTGGTTATTAATTGAGGTAAATGATATTGGCGATCAAGTTGCAAGTATTCTTCACTTTGATCTCGAGTATGATAATGTTTTGATGTGTGCGATGCGTGGTCGTGCAGGTCAAATTGTTGGATCTGGATTTAGTGGGAAGAAATCGCAGTTGGGAGTAAGAATGACTTCTGCTGTGAAAAAGTTGGGATGCTCTAACTTAAAAACTCTATTAGAAGATGATAAGTTACTGACTGTTGATTATGACATTATATCAGAACTTACAACATTTGCACAGAGGCATAATTCATTTGAAGCAGAAGAAGGATGTAATGATGACTTGGCAATGTGTCTTGTTATATTCTCTTGGTTAGTTGCTCAAGATTACTTCAAAGAAATGACGGACAATGATGTTCGTAAGAGAATCTATGAAGAGCAAAAAAACCAGATTGAGCAGGATATGGCACCATTTGGATTTATTTTGGATGGTCTGGATGAAGAAATTTTTGTTGATGAGAAGACGGGAGATAGGTGGATTAATGCAGCATCGAAGGATAATAATTTGGAAGTTTGGAATTTAGATGAATATGGAGACAGATCTTATATGTGGGATTATCGATAATGGATTTCGATATAGACATAGATGATCAACTCAATACTCAACACCTACTTTTTTTAGAACGCCAATGCAGGGTCTGCAAAAAGACTAAAAGTCTGATAGATGACTTTTATCTTACTAGAAAAGGAAGAGGTATTTTCCCATCAGCGTACTCATATGAGTGCAAAGAGTGTACTAAAAAGAGAATTATAGAGAAACGAAAGAGTAATTTAGATATAATAAATTGGGAATATCCAGACTGGTAGTTGTTCACGCACTGTTTCCCCAATGAAAGTAGTCTTTTTCATAAATATTTTTAGATTAATTCTGGATGGAGAATAAAGATGCCTCTAAATTTAGCATCTCCTGGAATTCTAGTAAGAGAGGTTGATTTAACTATTGGAAGAATTGATCCAGTTTCTGGGTCAATTGCTGGTATTGTAGCTCCTTTTGCGAAAGGACCTGTTGGTGTTCCTCAACTCATAGAAAACGAGAACGACCTGTATCAAACTTTTGGACAACCATATTCGGTTGATAAGCACTACGAGCACTGGATGGTTGCGTCATCATATCTTGCTTATGGCGGATTGATGAGAGTTGCGAGAGCAGATGATCAACAGTTAAAAAATGCTTTTGTCGGTGCTGGTACTAGCATTAAGATTAAGAGCGAAGAGCATTATGTTCAGTTGGGATACGATTTAAATGTTATTCCAAACTTTACCTTCGTTGCCAAAAACCCAGGAACTTGGGCAAATGGTGTTAAGGTTGCAATCATTGATGGAAAAGCAGATCAAATTCTGACAGGTATTTCTACATCTAATGTTCAAGTTGGATACGGATTTACTGTTGCAATTCCCGATGGCACAGTTTTACCTGGAATTGGTATAACATCACTTATCGGTGGTTACTTTAAAGGAATTATTACCGAAGTTGGTGATGGTGAAATTTCAACCAAACTGGTGGGTGTCGTAACCGCAACTGGCGGTATGGTAAATGTTGATTATCAACAGAATGGAATATACGCACTTCCACAAACTGGAGCAGTCGCAATCCACACAAATGGTGTAGGAACTGCATTTACAAGTAGATCATATACTGGAGAAAAAGATTGGTTCGAAAATCAATCAATCACTCTAAGTGTAGGTAAGATTGATTGGGATTCGATTGCAAATAAACCTGGAACTTCGGCGTTTGTTTCTGGAAGAGGTGGAAGATTTGACGAAATGCATATTGTTCTAATTGATGATAAAGGAACAATTACTGGTAATGCAGGTACTATCTTAGAAAAGCATCTTGCTCTTTCAAAAGCAAATGATGCAGAATATTCAGTAGGAAGTACTTCTTATTGGAGAAAATATCTTGAAACTAATTCAAGATACATTTTTGGTGGATCGGAACCAGTTGGAATTGTTACAACTGGATTCAGTGGAAATGGTGTTCCACAGTTCGAACTAAATGATGATGCTGGATGGGATCAACCTGCACAAAACGTAGTTTTTGCTGGAACAGGATCAAATACTTATACTCTTGCAGGTGGTTTAAATTATCAAGGAAAAACTGATCTGTTAACAACAGGGGCACTATATTCTGGATTAGACGATATTATAAGTGGTCTTGAACTATTCGAGAACACTGAGGAAATTGAAGTTGATTTCATTCTAATGGGATCAGCAAATTATAGAAAGGATGAGGCACAGGCACTAGCAAACGCTTGCGTTGCGATTGCAGAGTATAGAAAAGATGCTGTTGCATTTATTTCACCATATAGACAAGCATTCTTGAATGATTCTTCTGTTGGAACAGTAACTGTAAATAACATCGATACCATTACAGATAATGTCGTAAGTTTTTATGCACCAATAACCTCAACAACTTATGGAATCTTTGATAGTGGTTATAAGTACATGTATGACAGATTTAATGATACATTTAGATATGTTCCACTAAATGGAGATATTGCTGGATGCTGTGCAAGAACTGATATTCAACAGTTCCCATGGTTCTCTCCCGCAGGAACTTCAAGAGGAGCAATTCTAAATGCAGTTAAACTTGCATACAATCCAGGCAGAAGACAAAGAGACATTCTGTATTCTAACAGAATTAACCCAGTAATCTTCTCACCAGGTGCAGGTATTGTTCTCTTCGGTGATAAAACTGGATACGGTAAGTCATCGGCGTTCGATAGAATCAACGTTCGCAGACTCTTCATCTATCTGGAAGATGCAATTTCTTTTGCTGCTAAGGACTTCCTCTTTGAATTCAACGATGAAATTACAAGAACCAGTTTTGTAAATATTGTTGAACCTTTCCTACGCGATGTTCAGTCCAAGAGAGGTATCTTTGATTATGTTGTTATTTGTGATGAAACAAACAATACTGGGGAAATCATTGATGCGAATGAATTCATCGCAGACATTTACATCAAACCAGCAAGATCGATTAACTTCATCGGTCTGACCTTCATTGCCACCAGAACTGGTGTTGCATTTGAAGAAGTAATCGGTTCCGTTTAATTAAACTAGAGGTTTAGAACTATGCCAGCTAGAAATCAAATTAATCCACCCCCACTAAGGAAGATCACCGACTTTAAAAATAAGTTAACTGGTGGTGGTGCTCGCCCTAACCTCTTTGAGGTTGTCCTTACTTTCCCAGATGCTGCTACTCCAAATACAACAACGATTGAAAAATCTAGATTTATGATCAAGGCAGCTAACCTGCCTGCATCAAACGTTGCTCCAATTGATGTTCCTTTTAGAGGTAGAATTCTAAAAGTTGCAGGAGACAGAACCTTTGATTCTTGGACGGTTACCGTTATCAACGACACTGATTTCTCTATTCGTTCCGCTTTTGAAAAGTGGATGAATACATTTAACAGATTGTCCGATAACACTGGTTTAACCAATCCAGCAGATTATCAGTCCGATGCTTATGTTTATCAATTAGATCGTGACGGATCTGTACTAAGATCATATAGAATGTATGATTTGTTCCCAACTCAGGTATCTCCTATTGAACTTTCATATGATGCTCAGGGTATCGAAGAGTTTACAGTAGAACTTCAAGTTCTTTGGTGGGAAGCAATTAAAGGAACTGGCACAAATGCTGGTGGTGAAGATATTAACTAAATAATAGAATAAAGAGTCAAAAGATTATACTATGGCAAAACTTTTTGGTTTTTCTATTGATAGTAACAAAAACCAATCTCCTTCGGTAGTATCCCCCGTACCTCAAACCAATGAGGACGGGGTTGATAATTATATTGCTAGTGGATTTTATGGTCAATATATTGATATCGAAGGAGTTTATCGAACAGAGCATGATTTAATCAAAAGATACAGGGAAATGGCACTTCACCCAGAGTGTGATGGTGCCATTGAAGATGTTGTCAACGAAGCTATTGTTAGTGATCTATACGATTCTCCAGTAGAGATTGAACTTTCTAATTTGAATGCTAGCGAATCACTTAAAAAGAAAATAAGAGAAGAATTTAGATATCTAAAAGAAATCATGGACTTTGATAGAAAGTGCCATGAGATTTTTAGAAACTGGTATATTGATGGAAGAATTTATTATTTGAAGGTCATTGATCTTAAGAATCCTCAGGCAGGAATTCAGGATCTAAGATACATTGATCCTATGAAGATGAAGTATATTCGTCAGGAAAAGAAAAATAATAAAGATCCTTATGCTAGAGTAAATTCAAGAAACACTGAAAACTCTCTACCCCATAGTCCAGAATTTGAAGAGTATTTCTTATATACTCCAACACCAAATTATCCAACAGGAATGATTTCAGGCGCTGGTTCTGGAAAATCAGTTAAGATTGCAAAAGACTCAGTTGTATATTGCACTTCTGGTCTTGTAGACAGAAATAAAAATACTGTTCTTTCTTATCTTCATAAAGCAATCAAAGCACTCAATCAACTGAGAATGATTGAGGACTCTCTTGTTATTTACAGATTATCAAGAGCACCTGAAAGAAGAATTTTCTATATTGATGTTGGCAACCTTCCAAAGGTAAAAGCGGAACAATACCTTAAAGAGGTTATGTCTCGTTATAGAAATAAACTTGTATATGATGCTTCAACTGGTGAAGTTCGTGATGACCGCAAGTTTATGTCTATGATGGAAGATTTTTGGTTACCTCGCCGTGAAGGTGGTAGAGGAACTGAAATCACCACTCTTCCTGGTGGGCAAAATCTTGGAGAACTTGCCGATATTGAATACTTCCAGAAAAAACTGTATAGAGCACTTGGAGTTCCAGAATCAAGAATTGCTGGAAGTGGTGATGGATTTAATCTCGGAAGATCATCGGAAATTTTAAGAGACGAACTTAAATTTGCAAAGTTTGTTGGTCGTTTGAGAAAGAGATTTGCTCAAATGTTCAATGATATGTTGAAAACGCAATTGATTCTCAAAAACATTGTCAGTCCAGAAGATTGGGATGTAATGTCAGATCATATTCAATATGATTTCTTATACGATAATCAATTTGCTGAACTTAAAGAGTCAGAACTTCTAAATGGACGTTTAGGAACACTTGCAACAATTGAACCTTACATTGGAAAATATTTCTCAACAGAATATGTAAGAAAGAAAATTCTTCGTCAAACTGATTCAGAAATCATTGAGATTGATGAGCAGATTGAGGATGAAATTCAAAAAGGAATTCTTCCAGATCCTTCAATGGTTGATCCAATCACTGGTGCTCCATTACCACAACCTGGTGAAGGAAATGGTATGGCAGGAATGGGTCAAGATGCAATGGGAATGGGTGAGATTCCAACAGAGCCAGGTCTAGATGCACAAGCAAATGTAACAGACGCCCAAATGCAAAAAGATGCTAAAAAGGCTGAGATATAAATAAATTTATAATTAATAAAACAATTTTATGGAAGATCTTATCGACTTGATCGCAACTGATGCATCAGCATCGGATGTTCGTGACAAAATTCACGATATTCTTTATTCAAAAGCAGCAGAGAGAATTGAACTCGCAAAACCATACGTAGCATCGTCTATGTTTGGTGAGTCTGAAGTAGAAGAAACAGAGGATCAAGAATAATGGCCAATAGAATTAAAGTTCTTGGGGCAGAAGCAGCACTTCCAACTACAACCGGAACGGCGACTAGTTTTAGTTCGGCAACGGTTGTTCGTTTAGTTAATACTGCACCGACCACAGAATATCTAGTTACAGTGGTCGAAACACAGGGTGGAACCGTTGTTGGTTCTTTCACTCTACCTCGACTACAAACTGAACTTTTGGAAAAATTACCATCACATTGTGTGTATGCGGCGAATGCTGCTGTTTTGGGAGCAAAAGTAGGATTCACAAACTAAAACAATGAAACTCATCACAGAAGAAATTCAAAAGGTAGAATTTATTACCGAAGGCAAAGGTTTAAAGCAAAAAATGTATATTGAAGGTGTTTTCCTTCAAGGTGATATTTGCAACCGTAATGGAAGAATGTATCCAATGGAAACACTCTCCCGTGAGGTAAAAAGATATACCGAATCTTTTATTAATAAAGGTCGTGCTCTTGGTGAACTTGGACACCCTGATGGACCAACAGTCAACCTTGATCGTGTTTCTCATAAAATTGTTTCTCTCACTGCAGAAGGAACAAACTTTAGAGGTAAGGCACAACTTCTCGAAACTCCAATGGGTAAGATTGCAAAATCTCTTATTGGTGAAGGAGTTTGTCTTGGCGTTTCTTCTCGTGGTGTTGGTTCATTAAAGATGACCAATGAGGGTCATAAAATTGTTGGCGAAGATTTTATGCTAGCAACTGCTGCTGATATTGTTGCCGATCCTTCTGCACCTGATGCTTTTGTTCAGGGAATTATGGAAGGTAAAGAGTGGGTTTGGGAAGGGGGAATTCTTCGTGAAAGACTTGCAGAACAAACTCAAAAGAGAATTAATACTCTGGTTGATCAAAGAAGACTTGAAGAGCATAAGTTGAATTTATTCAACGAATTTCTTTCAAATCTTTAATTTATAAATAAATATAGATTATCTAAGAATCTAAACAAAAATGTCCGTTGGTAGAAATTTACAAGAAATGGAAAACGTAGTAACCAAAGGGGCTGCACCTGCCGATCCAATGCCACAAACTGGCATCGAGTACGAAGATTTAGGTGGTCCTACTCCCGAAAATTATCGTCCAGATGACGATTCTTCTAAACTCAAAGACCCATCTGCAACTCTTGCTCAGGTAAGAGACATTGTTAATGCGAAAGCAATGAAAGCAGAAGAGACTGAGATTGAAGATGAAGTCATTGAAGAGGAAACCGAAGAGGAAGAGACCGACCTCGAAGGTGAGGAAGGTGGTGAAGATTCAGAAGAAGATACCGCCGAAGAAGAAGTAGAAGAAGTAGAAGAAGAGTTTAACATCGATGAAGATGTAAACGCTCTTCTCGAAGGTGAGGAGCTTTCTGAGGAATTCCAAGAGAAAGCACGCACCATCTTCGAAGCAGCGATTAAGTCGAAAGTTGCCGAAATCAAAGAGTCTCTCCAAGAGTCATATGCAGTTGCTCTTGTAGAAGAACTCAATGCTATCAAATCGGAACTTACCGAAAGAGTCGATGCATATCTTGAGTATGTCGCTGATGAGTGGTTCCAAGAGAATGCACTCGCAGTTGAGCACGGTCTTAAGACCGAAATGACCGAATCATTCCTCGTTGGAATGAAGAGTCTTTTTGAAGATCATTATGTAACAATCCCTGAAGATAGATATGATGTAATCGAGAGCATGGTAGATAAACTTGATGAAATGGAAGAAAAACTCAACGAGCAAATTCAAAGAAATGTTGCTCTTAATAGAAGATTAGCTGAGTCGGTTGCTGATGTAATCTTTGCAGATGTCGCTGAGGGTCTTGCACTATCTCAGAAGGACAAACTCGCTTCTCTTGCCGAAAATGTTGAGTTTGAAAGTGAAGCAGACTATCGTGAGAAGCTAGTAACTCTGAGGGAATCATATTTCCCAGCAAACACTGGTACTCAAAGAAGCACAACTGAGAATCTCTCAGAAGAAGTCTCATCTGATGAAACGATCACTGAATCTGTTTCGCCAGTAATGGCTGCTTATTTAGAGACTCTTGCTAGAGCTTCTAAAAAGTGATTTTTAGATCATAATCAAACAACAACACTTTTAAAAGAGGTAAATTCAAATGCAAATGTTCAATGCTGAGCAATTGCAGGAGAAGTGGGCACCTATCCTCGACTATGAGGGTCTTGATTCAATCAAAGATTCGCATCGTAGAGCGGTAACCGCTATCCTGCTAGAAAACCAAGAGAGAGAACTCCGTGAGGAGAGAGCATTCCTCTCTGAAGGTCCTACTGTTAGCACCCTTTCTGGAACCGGTAATCCTGGTTTCTCTGCCGGCGCTTCTGCACCTGTTGCTGGTTTCGACCCCGTTCTGATCTCCCTGATCAGACGTTCAATGCCTAACCTGGTCGCTTATGACCTCGCTGGCGTTCAACCAATGAACGGTCCTACTGGACTCATCTTCGCAATGCGCTCGAAGTACAACACCCAGAGCGGCACCGAAGCACTGTTCAACGAAGCAGATACTGCATTCTCTGGTCAGTCAACCAACCTCAACAACACTCAGGGTTGGACTAACGGAACCGTTGGTCTTGGTACTACAACCCAAAGAGGAACCAATCCTGGTCTTCTCGATCCTACTTTCCCTGCAACTGGCGATGCTAGTACCTACAACGTAGGTCAGGGTATGCGTACCGATGTTGCTGAGAATCTTGGCGACGGTACTGAGGGTCACTTCAATGAGATGGCATTCTCGATCGAGAAGGTCACTGTTACTGCGAAGTCCAGAGCACTGAAAGCTGAGTACTCACTCGAACTCGCACAAGACCTGAAGGCAATTCACGGTCTGAATGCAGAAGCTGAGCTTGCAAACATCCTCAGCACCGAGATCCTCGCAGAAATCAACCGCGAAGTTATCCGTACCATCTATAACGTTGCTGAGTCTGGTGCTCAGGCAAACGTTGCTACCGCTGGTACTTTCGACCTCGATGTTGACTCCAACGGTCGTTGGTCAGTTGAGAAGTTCAAGGGTCTTATCTTCCAGATCGAGCGCGACGCTAACGCAATCGCACAAAGAACTCGTCGTGGAAAGGGCAACATGATCCTCTGCTCCGCAGACGTTGCTTCCGCCCTGACAATGGCTGGTGTACTTGATTACACCCCCGCCCTCAACGCTAACCTCAACGTTGATGACACTGGTAACACCTTCGCTGGTGTTCTGCAAGGTAAGTATCGTGTTTATATCGATCCTTATTCGGCAAACGTTTCTGCTAACCAGTACTACGTTGTTGGTTATAAGGGTTCTTCCCCTTATGATGCAGGTCTGTTCTATTGCCCATACGTACCCCTCCAGATGGTACGTGCGGTTGGTGAGGACACCTTCCAGCCCAAGATTGGCTTCAAGACCCGCTATGGTATCGTTGCTAACCCATTCTCACAGGGTACAACCGCTATCACTGGCGACGGTCTGGTACGTAACGCAAACCGTTACTACAGAAGAGTCAAAGTAACCAATCTAATGTAAAATACATTTACATTAAAGTTTTAGAGGGGAGAAATCCCCTCTTTTTTATTATAAATAAAGGATACATACCTTTTTGATAAAATGGCATTTATATATAAAGCAACAAACAAAGTTAATGGTAAAATTTATATCGGGAGAACATCCTACGACAAATTATACAAAAGAATTAATTCTCACTTTTGGTATTCTAAAAATAAAGATTGCAACATACCATTTGCAAATGCCCTAAAAAAATATGGAAGAAATCAATTTGAATGGGAAATTTTAGAGGAATGTAAAAATGAAGATATGGGGCAAAAAGAAATTTATTGGATAGATAAGTTAAAACCAGATTACAATGTTACTCTTGGTGGTGATGGGGGACATTATGGAAGAATATGCCCAGAAAATGTGAAGTTAGCATCTAAAATTGCAAACAGTAAACCTGTCATAGATACGAGAACTGGAATCGTGTATGAAAGTGCAACAGAAGCATCAAAAAATCTTGGTATTTCCAGATCCAGTATTTCTAGAAGTTGCGCAAAAGATGAATCTAAAAGTCGCCCAAATAGAAAACCTTGGTTTAGATATATAGAGAATAAATAAAAATAAAACTAGTAGAAAAATGAAACCTACTCCTAGACAATCGCAAGAAATTCATAAGAACTATGAAAAGGTTGTTGAGCATCTCATCAGTGAAGGTTATGCAGAGGATAAAGAATCTGCCAATAACATCATTAATGGTATGAGTGAGACTTGGTTCAATCTCATAGTTAATGATTGATAATGAAGACTTTTAAAGAATTTTGCGGCGATGCTGATATTTTAGAATTTTGGAATCCATTTGCATCTAAACCGCAAGTAAAACCAAAAGCAAACACAAAAGTTCTTGCTTATAAGAACTATAATCCTGGTGTTTTGGATAAGTCTACTGGAAAATTCACCCAACGTCCTCATAGTGAAGCAGAACAACAGAGGTATGGTTGGAAACCAGTAACTGTAAGCACTTACAGTAAGGCAGATACTCCCGGTTCATTAACTGCAAGTGGTCATAAATTTGATGACACTCAAAGACTAGTTGCTGTTCCATATGCATCTAAAACAAGCTCTAAACCTTCTATTCCATTTGGAACAAAGTTACAAATAACAAAAGCACCAGGAACAAAGGCACCAATTGCAACAACTACTGTTCGTGACACTGGAAACTTTGGACGAGCTGGAGATTATAATAAACAAACATATGCAGATGCAGCATTACAAACTACTAGAGATTTTACAGGAAACCCCAATATTACTGCAATAGAAGCTGGTAAACAAAAAGTTTACGTTAGAACTTTATCAAAACCAAAACCAAAAATTCCTGATTTGGGCGTAAAGGTAAATATGAGTATTCCAAAAATAGTTCCAACTAAGAAAAAATAATGACATCTTGTAATTGGGCAAACCAAATTAGCAACAGAAACTTTTTATCTGTCACTGGATTCAAATTTACTTTGGCAAGATATCCAAAAGTAGATTTTTTCTCCAATAGTGCCAGAATACCACAAATTACTCTGGATGTTGCCAGACAATCATCATATTTAAAAGACCTTGATGTTCCAGGTGAAAAATTAAATTATGGAGATCTAACTATAAAATTTGTGGTTGATGAAAATATGGAAAATTATATTACAATTTACGATTGGTTGGTTGGGTTAGGTTTCCCAGAAATTACAACTCAATTTAAAGATCTAACAACTGTTGAAAATAAAAGAGATATGAAAGCACAATTTAGTGATGGAACTCTGCGCGTTTTGAACAGTAATTTTAAGGAAGTTGCGAAAGTTAAATTTTTAGATTTATTTCCAGTCTCACTGAGTTCTCTTGATTTTGATGCGTCAGCATCTGATGTCCAATACTTTACAGCAGAGGCATCTTTCAAGTATACTGTATATCAACTTACATCATCGATTTAATGGATCTTGATCAAATTCAGGAGATGTGGCAGAAAGATTCTGTCATCGATCCTGATAACTTACACGATGAGTCTTTAAAAATACCCCAACTTCACGCAAAGTATTATACACTCTACAATACAATTACCTTGCTGCGTGAAAGGGCAAGAGAGACTCATAGCAAGGTAAAACTCGAACGATACAACTACTACACAGGAAAGGCACCTATTGAGGTTTATGAAGAAGAACCTTTCCCATATAAGGTCAGAGATAAAGAGGCATTACAGAGGCATATGGATGCCGATGAGAAACTGAATAAGATAGATCTAAAAATCAGATACTATGACATTATGTTAAAGTTTCTGGAAGAAGTGATCAAAACAATTTCAAACAGAACTTTTCAAATCAAAAATGCTATCGAATGGCATAGATTCCAAGCAGGGTTTAGCTAAATAAAAATAAAACAGGATGAAGACTTTTAACGAGTTTCAAGAGCAACTGTCACTATCACAAGCATTTCAAAAAGCAGGAAAGGGACCAGGAGTTGGAGACTGGGAAAGTTCTAGAACTTTAAATAGTTTGAGGGGTGCATCTACAAGCGATAGAGCAAAACCAAAGGGGAGCAAGGCAGGAATTCCAACCGTACCTTTAAATCAGGCAACTTATAGGGGAAGAGCAGAAGCAGATAGAAATCCAAAATATCAAGAGAATCCGGACTATACTGGACCAACAATTGGGTTTGGAGGTTCTCCTGGAACTAAAGATAAAATGCCGGGAACAACGCCAAGTAATAATCCAAGTTTATCTACAACAAAATTAAAATCAAAACCACTATCTACATCAAAACCAAAATCAAATTATTCTAACTTTATATGATTACATAGGAGGCAGAAATGCCTCTTTTTTATTGCCAATAAATATTTTTGTATTGATATGAACTTATGTCACACTTGGTTATATCTAAAAAGAATGAGGTCTATCTTCAAGTAAAAGCAGAACCTCACGTCTATTATGAACTTGCAGATCAGTTCACATTTGACGTACCAGGTGCCAAGTTTATGCCTCAGTTCCGTAACAGACACTGGGATGGAAAAATACGCTTGTTTAACACACAAACTGGTGAGATCTATGTTGGTCTTTTAGATAAGGTCACTCGTTTTTGTGAAAATCACGATTACACATATGAGTTCATAAACAATAAGTTTTATGGACTTCCTTTTGAGGTAAATGAACATATCTCAAAAGAAGGTGTAAAAGATTATATGACTTCTATTTGCAAGTATGCTCCCCGCGAGTACCAAGTTGAGGGAGTATACGACGCTTTAAGACATAATCGCAAGTTGCTGATATCTCCAACTGCTTCTGGAAAGTCGTTGATGATATATTCGATTGTCCGATATTACGTTGAGAAAGGACAAAATACTCTGATAGTCGTTCCGACGACATCCCTTGTAGAGCAGATGTATAAAGACTTTGCAGATTATGGGTGGGATGTTGGTTCATACTGCCACAAGATTTATGCGGGAAAAGAGAGAGAAACAGACTCTCAGGTAATCATCACAACCTGGCAGTCTATCTACAAACTTCCCCGTCAATACTTTTCAAGATTTAATGTGGTAGTTGGAGATGAAGCACACCAGTTCAAGTCTAAGTCATTAGTATCTATAATGACAAAACTTTCTGATGCAAAATATCGGTTTGGTTTTACTGGCACACTTGATGGTACACAAACTCATAAGTGGGTTCTAGAAGGTTTGTTTGGTCCTTCTTATAAGATCATCAGAACAGAAGAACTGATGCAGAAAGGACACGTTGCCAAACTGGATATCAATATACTTCTATTGAAACACCCACCGAATAAGTTTGAAACCTTTGAGGATGAGGTTCAATATATTATCAATCACGAGAAACGTAACAAGTTTATTCGCAATCTTGCTCTTGATCTCAAAGGCAATACTCTAATTCTTTTTTCAAGAGTCGAAGGTCACGGTCAACCTTTGTATGACCTCATAAATAAGAATATCGATGAAAATCGTCACGTGTTTTTTGTACACGGTGGAGTAGATACAGAGGACAGAGAAAAAGTTAGAGAAATTACCGAAAAAGAAAATAACGCAATCATTGTTGCTTCTTACGGAACTTTTTCTACGGGTATTAATATTAAAAACCTACACAATGTTATCTTTGCTTCTCCAAGTAAATCAAGAATTAGAAATCTTCAATCAATTGGAAGAGTTCTAAGAAAAGGAGACAACAAGACAAAAGCGACTTTATATGATATTGCCGATGATATCAGTTATAAGTCAAGAAAAAATTATACACTCAATCATTTAATCGAGCGAATCAAAGTTTATAACGAAGAAAACTTTAACTATGATATTGTAAACATACCGCTAAAAAACTAATGGGAGAAGAGTTTTACGCAGCAATCAAACTAGTAACAGGTGAAGAAATATTTTCTTTAATATGCGTTGATGATAACGATGGGGATCCTATTGTAATACTTCAAAATCCTGTCATAATGAAAGTTGTTACTAATCACATAGGACAGTACGTTAAAGTAAAACCTTGGATGGAAGTACCATCTGATGATTTCTTTATCATTAAGTACGATAAGATCGTTACTATGACTGAAGTAAAAGAAAGTCAAATGATAACCTTTTACGAAAGATATATTAACGATGAAGATGTTGATATTGAACTAGATGGTAAGGTTCAGATATCTGATAAAATGGGATATATCTCTTCTGTTGAAGATGCTAGAAAGACTTTGGAGAATATTTTCCGTAAAGATCTTAAAGATAATAAAGAAAGCTAGATTCTCATCTTCAACGGGAACAAACATATTCTAATCATAATTTCCAATGTTGTCAAGCCCCCAAAGTATGCTATAATGAACATAACAAAAATTTATCTACTGAGACCGATGTTATGTCCAAGAAGAAATCCGAACATTATGTAAATAACAAGGAGTTACTTGAAGCACTGATTGTTTATAGAACAAAAGTTGAAAAGTCATACTTGAAGATTTACGATAAAGATCTTACAAAGCAACCAAAAGAAGAAAGAGCAAAGCACTGGGAAGGTAAACCACCGATCTCAAACTATCTGGGTGAATGTTTTCTTAAAATCGCTACACACCTCTCATACAAACCGAACTTTGTGAACTATATGTTTCGGGATGATATGATTTCTGATGGTATTGAAAACTGCGTCCAGTATATTCATAACTTTGATCCAGAGAAGTCAAAGAATCCATTTGCTTATTTTACTCAAATCATTCACTACGCTTTTCTCCGTCGTATTCAGAAAGAGAAGAAGCAACTGGAAATCAAGACCAAGATTATCGAACGGACTGGTTTTGATGAGGTAATGATGGTTGACGACAGCTTGCTTTCTGGTAGCAGTTCCGACTATAATACGATCAAGGACAATATTGCTTACAAGAATCGATGAAGGTTGCGATCATTACAGATCAGCATTTTGGTGCTAGGAAATCGTCCAAGTTTCTCCACGACTATTTTAAAAAGTTTTATGATACCGTTTTCTTTCCATATCTTGAAGAGAACAATATCAAAACTGTTGTTGATATGGGGGATACTTTTGATAACCGTAGATCAATTGATCTTTGGGCACTTGAATGGGCAAAAGAGAACTATTATGATCGCCTTCAACAAATGGGTGTGACGGTTCATACGATTGTCGGAAACCACACCGCATACTATAAGAATACTAACTCGGTCAATTCAGTAGGTCTTCTTCTCAAAGAATATGATAATATTAAAATCTATTCTGAAGTAGAAGAAGTTAAGTTAGATAAATTAAAAGTACTTTTTGTTCCATGGATTAATCAAGAAAATGAGGAGACTACTTTCAAATCTATTCAAAATACATCTTGCAAATGCGCGATGGGGCACCTTGAACTCAACGGATTTAGAGCTCATCGCGGACACGTCATGGAAGACGGTATGGAGAGCGAACTATTTGAGAAGTTCGAACTTGTCTTCTCGGGACACTATCACACTCGATCGAACAACGGGAAAATCTACTATCTAGGAAATCCTTATGAGATGTTCTGGAATGATGTAAATGATACTCGCGGATTTCATATCTTTGATACAGAAACATTAGGATTTGATCCGATCAATAATCCATATAAACTTTTTTACAACGTTTATTATGATGATACCCCATATCAAACATTTGATACTCGTGAGTATGTCGGAAAAATTGTAAAGGTTATTGTAAAGAAAAAATCCGATCCGAAGAAGTTTGAAAAGTTTATTGATAAATTGTATTCATCTGGAATTCAAGAACTCAAAATTGTAGAGAATTTTGAAATTCATATTGATGAAGATTTTGAAGTCGAAGAGTCTGAAAATACAATTTCTATTTTGAATAGATATATTGATGAATCTGAGATTGATTGTGATAAATCAATCATCAAGGGTATTTTACAAAAGATATACTCACAAGCTTGCGAGGTTGAGTAATGTTTCTTCTGACTCTTAAAGATCAAAAAGAAGACGGGGCATACGCTGTTCAAAACAGATACGGGGAAAAAGTTCTTTTCCTCTTTGAAGAAGAAGATGATGCCGTTCGCTATGCTTTGATGCTTGAAGATCAGGAAGATACAGAAATGGATGTTGTAGAGGTTGATGATGCCCTTGCAATAATGACCTGTAAGAGGTATAATTACAAATATGCCGTCGTTACAGCAAACGATATTGTTATTCCCCCTAAACTGAATGATAACCTTTCAAAAGATCCGTTGGCGTAATTTTCTTTCTACTGGAAACAGTTTTACAGAAGTTGATTTCCAAAGTAATCACACAAATCTTATTATTGGAACGAACGGAGCTGGTAAATCCACTATTCTGGATGCTTTGACTTTTGTTCTGTTTAATAAACCATTCAGGAAGATTAATAAACCTCAACTTGTAAATACAACTAATGAGCGTGAATGTGTTGTAGAAGTTGAGTTTACAATTAATACTCGTCAGTACCTTGTTCGTCGTGGTATTAAACCGTCTGTTTTTGATATCATTGTAAATGGTACTCCAATGCATCGTGAAGCAGATGATCGTGCGATGCAGCGTATTCTTGAAGAAAGTATTCTCAAACTTAATTACAAATCTTTTACTCAGATTGTAATTCTTGGTAGCAGTACTTTTGTTCCATTTATGCAACTTACGACATCGAATCGTCGTGAGGTGATCGAAGATCTTTTGGATATTCGTGTATTCTCTGCAATGAATAACCTTGTAAAGGATAAACTTCGTGAAAAGAAAGAGCAAGTTAAATCTCTGGATTTGAGAAAAGATAATATTAAAGATAAGATGAAGATGCAAGAAGACTTCATCGAAGAACTTGAAAATCGTGGTAATGCTAATATTAATACAAATAGAGAAAAGATTACCAATTTAGATTCTGAGATTCAAATTTACATTTCTCAAAATTCTAAAACAGAAAAAGAAGTCTTCGAGTTAACAAAAGATCAAGAAGAGGTAATCGGTGCTGGTGATAAGTTAGTAAAATTAAACAATCTAAAAGGTAAAATCTCCCAGAAAGTATCTGCTATTACCAAAGAACATAAGTTTTTTACTGAAAATACGGTATGCCCTACTTGTACTCAAACCATTGAAGAAGAGTTTCGGTTAAATAGAATTACCGACGCTCAAAATAAGGCAAAGGAACTTAAAGATGGTTATGAAGAACTTGAACAAACAATAAAGTTCGAACAGGAGCGAGAGCGTCAATTCAACGCACTTTCCAAGGAGATTACGAAACTCAACCATGAGATTTCTCAAAACAATACTCGGATATCACTTAACCAGCGACAAATCCGAGATCTTGAAAATGAAATTCAAACTATTACCCAAAACCTTGCAAACCGAAATACTGAGCATGAGAAGTTAGAAGAATTTCGCTCCAATCTCCAAAAAACATTTGAAGAATTAGCAAAGAAAAAAGAAGAAATCGTTTATTACGATTTTGCCTATTCCTTACTCAAGGACGATGGCGTTAAAACGAAGATAATTAAGAAGTATCTTCCGTTCATAAATCAGCAGGTGAATCGTTACCTTCAGATGATGGACTTTTATATTAATTTCAATCTGGATGAAGAGTTTAACGAAACGGTAAAATCACCCATTCACGAAGACTTTTCTTATAGTTCATTCAGTGAGGGTGAGAAAATGAGAATCGACCTTGCCCTTCTCTTTACTTGGAGAGAAGTCGCCAGAGTAAAAAACTCCGTCAATACCAATCTGCTGATTATGGATGAGGTCTTTGATTCTTCGCTTGATGGTTTCGGAACCGATGAGTTCTTGAAGATTATCCGTTATGTCATTAAGGATGCTAATATCTTTGTGATCTCTCATAAGTCAGACCTGCATGACAAATTTGAAAGTGTCATAAGGTTTGAAAAAGTCAAAGGTTTTTCTCGTATGCTGTCCCCACAAGCACAAGACTAATGCAAGTCCCAAATCGCTATCATCATTCAAAGAAGGAGCAAAAGCGAAAACTGAAACCGCAAGCACTCCGACAAGCAAAGGCACGACGCCAAGCACTCAAGAACCGCCTCTCACGGGGCGGTTCTTCTTTTTTGATAAATATCTAAAAAGTATCTTTCAAAGATGAGCGACGAAAATTATAAGGGTTTACAAGAAGCATATAATTCAATTTACGAAGCATTAAATGATCAGTCTGAATTGGACAATCTTCGTAAAGCATCTGCTCAGGCAACGATGGCAGGTCCATCAAAAGAAGCACAAGCATTGATGAGTGATAGAACAAAGAGAATGCTTGGTGCAGATAAATTAAAGGCAGGTATTGCTGGACAAGAGAGAGTGCAGAGAATGATGAGTGGTGCTCCAGAACCAACTGCACCAAAACCATCCTCAACTACATCAGCACCAGCACCATCATCGACAAGACCATCCACAACAATTCAACCAGGAACTTTTGGTACAACGATGGGACCTGGACCCACATTTAGAGGTGGACCTGTTCCTCCTCCAATTGTAAATCGTAATGCTATTCAACCCACTGATTGGGGATCTATAAAGTCTCCTACTTCAACTCAACAGACACAAACCCCACAGGCACCAAAACCTCCTGTTCCTGATAGAAGTGCAGATTATCAAAAAGCTTGGAATAATCGTAACAATCCAATTGCTAAGGGGCAAATAAGAAATACCTGGAATCAAATGTCGCCAGAAGAAAAGGCAGCGGCAAAAGAATGGGCAAAGGCAAATAACAAGAACTGGCAAGAAATGGGTCTTCCAGAAAGTGTTAATCTCTATGATCAAGTTCTAGAAATTCTTCTTGATGAAGGTTATACTGAGCAAGAGAGCAACCAAATTATGGTTGAACTTGTAAATGAAGCGGCTTGGAATGATTTTCTTAAAGCAGTTCAGAGTAGAACTGGAATTGGAAAACCTGGTGTTGGACCTGGACAAGTTGCTAAAAATGTTTTAAGAGCAGGGATATCTGATATTCTTGGAACATCTATTGGAGCAGGATCTGCACCATCTGCATCTGCACCAGTAAAGGCACCAACTGTAAGAACTCAGTCACCTGCACCAATTGTTAGAACATCCACTGCAAAAATAAGAACCGCTCCAAAAGGAGCAAACATTGCTCCCGATCCTTGGAAAGGTGGAACAACTGGAAATAAAATAAATGATATTACTCAAAAACCAACTGCAAAACCAACTACTACAAGAGCACTAACTGGATCTTCTGGACCTAATGTTCGTGGAGCATTACCATCTTCGTCTAGTTCTGCTCGTGGTGGTGCTATAACTCCTACTGCTAAACCTGGATCTGTAACTCCTGCTGCCAAACCAGTTAGTGGAAAACCTGTAAGTACAAGAATTCAACCAGTAACTGTTAGAGAAATTCCAAGTTCATCAAAAGGTCTACCAGGATCTAATGTTCGTGGACTGCTACCACAAGGTGTGAGAAATGTTCTTCCAGATCCATGGAAACAAGCTTCTGATACTATTTCTGGTGCTAGAAACTTGTGGAGTAGAGTTCAACAAGCAACTAAACCACAAGCACAATTAAAACCAACACAGACTAATGTTCGTGGATTGTTACCAGCAGCAAAACCAACACCATCAACTCAGGCAGCAAAACCTGCAACCTCAGTAAGATCTCAACAGTTCCAAGATGTTCAGAGATTGAATAGAATGACTGGTGGTGGTTTAATGGGAGAACTTCCAAGTACAAAACCAGCATCTAAACCTGCTCCTAAATCAACTCGTGTTGATAAGTTGGCACCAAAACCAGCAAAAGCAACAAAACCAGCAGTAAAACCACAAACTCCTGGCGGTGGTTCTAAGATTCTTCAAGGACTTGGAACACTTGCTTCACTTAGAAATCTTACGCCACTTGGAGTTGCCGCTGCTGTAATGGCACCTAGACCAACTGCTGATGGTACTTTAACTGCTGCTATGAAGCGTGGTGATGTTGCTCCACCTGCACCAAAACTTCCTGCACCAGCAAAACCTGCTGCTGCTAAACCAGCATCTAAACCAGCATCTAAACCAGCATCTAAACCAGCATCTAAACCTGCTGTTAAATCTACTGTTACTAAACCAGCATCTAAACCTGCTGCTAAACCAGCAGCACCAGTTGATACAGATCTTCAAAAATATGATGAATTAAGAAAAACTGATCCTGCAAAAGCAAAGGAATTGGGAACTAAGATTTGGCTTAGAAAGTATGGTATTCCTGGATCAGATTACGCATAACTATAAATAACTAAAAAACTATTGGTAAAATGGAAGCAAAACTAGTAAAAGACCTGATGGAGGCGTATGCTTCCGTTTATGCTCAACCAGAAGAAGTCATTGCTGAATCTGATTGTGAGTGTGAGGATGAGGAAAAGTCTGAAAAAGAGACTCCTGAAATGAATGGTAAGAAGAAAGGAAAGAAGGAAAAAGAAGATGAAGATGAAATGAAAGAAGGATATATCTCCGAAGATCCTGTTCAAGATTATCGTGATATGAAGAGGGCAAAGGAAAATGCTGCTGGAATGAGAGGTTCTGAATTAAGTCATTCCACTAATTCTACGGGTGGTGGATCTGCTAAACAAAAACCTCAGAAACCAGAACCAAGAAGTAGAGAGTTTTCTCACGGTGGTAGTTCTCAACCAAGAAGTAGAGAGTTTGCTCGTGAAGAAGTAGAAACTGATCTCTTTGATATTATTCTTGAGTATCTGGTTGCCGAAGGTTATGCCGATACTAATCAATCAGCTCTTGTCATTATGGCAAATATGAGTGAGGATTGGAGACAGAATATTGTTGAGACTATTGCTGGTGGAGGATATACTCCAAATCCAGTTGGAAATGCAATCAGAACTGGTGCTGGACTTCTCCAAAAGGCAATGAGTAATCCATCAGTTCAAGGTGCAATTAAAACTGGTTCTGAAATGTTAAAAAAGAAAGCACCAACTGGTGGATATAGCACCCGTCCTGGTGACGGAAAACCATATGCAGATGGTCCTCTCTGGGGTCCTGGTTCTGGTGATGCACCAAAACAACCACAAAGAAAACCACAAGCACCTATGAGAGACGAACCTCTCTGGTGATTGATTAAATAAATTTCATTTTTGGAGGTCATATGACCTCTTTTTTTTTAATAAATAACTAAAAAACTATAACAAAATGGAATCAAAAGAAGTTAGAGGTTTGATGGAAGCATATTCTTCCGTTTATGAGCAGAGTATGCTTGATACTGTCGTTGATACTGCTACCAGTGCTGTAAAACCACCAGTTCAGAGACAGGCAAATAAAAAATATGGTCCTCTTGGTGGATATGTTGCCGGTAGAGAAGTTGATAAAATTGGCAATCAGGTAAAAAGTGGAGATTATGGTGGCGCTTTAAACCGTGCAGTACAGGGCGCTGGAAAATTGTTTAACTCTGTTGATATGTTTGACATTGTAAAAGGACACCTTCTCGACGAAGGTTATGCAGATACCGAAGAAGCAGCTCTTGCTATTATGGCGAATATGAGTAAAGAGTGGAAGAAGAGTATTGTTGAGCAAGCAAAGGATGACTTGGAATCACCAGATTACAAGAGAGCAAAGGGGATTGTGAATAAAGGAGGATCAGGAAATGCGGGTGGCACATACAAAGGTGACAAACCAGGTTATGATCCGATCACTGGAATTCGTTTAAAGGGAGTCTGACCCACTTCCCAAACTGGCACATAAGAGGGTCTCACCACCCTCTTTTTTTGTATAATGATTTCATACGCATCAGACCTATGACTGTCCGCCACGAAATCAAGTCCCAACTTGCCAAACTGCTTGCCACTGAGGATCTTGTTGTTGAGCATAAGAAGGTGGAGACTGCTTGCTTCAACGTTCATACTCGTGTTCTGACTCTGCCTCTATGGGAACGTGCAAGTGGAACTGTTTATGATCTGCTGGTGGGTCATGAAGTCGGACACGCTCTCTATACACCTGACGAGAATTGGTTGAAGGAACACAAGATTCCACCACAGTTTGTGAATGTAGTGGAGGATGCTCGTATTGAGAAACTAATGAAGCGTCGTTATGCTGGTCTTGCTAAGACTTTCTATAACGGATACAAAGAACTTGCCGATGAGGATTTCTTCCAAATCAAAGATGATAATCTAGAAACTTATAATCTTGCCGACCGTGCAAACCTCTGGTTCAAGGTTGGTAACTATGTGGATGTGCCCATTGAGCGTGGTGAAGAGACTGAAATCATCAACCTGATTGCGGAAACTGAAACCTTCGCTGATGTTCTAATTGCCGCAGAGGTACTTTATAATTATTGCAAACACAAGCAAGAAGAAGAAACCAAGACTCCGATGGACAATCTGGAATCTCAGGATTCTGGTGCAAGTCAACAACCTGCTTCTGATTTTTCAGATCAGCAAGAGGGTGAGAATGACCAACCTCAGGGAGATACTTCTGAATCTCCTGCTTCTAGTGAAACTAATCAAGAGAAGAAACCTACTTCTCAGAGTTCTGAAAAGGATGAAGAACCCGAAGTCAAGACGATGGATAATCTTGAAGAGGCACTTAAAGATCTAGTCAATAATGACGGTTATGAGAATGTTTATCTTGAACTTCCTCAGGTTGATCTGAATAAGATTATTGTTCCTAATGCAGAGATTCACGAAAAGTGTTTTTCGGAGTGGAACAACTATCTTGAAAGGAACGAATATTCTGAAAATGATATTTTTGGTGAGGTTGATAAGAAGTTTGCGGAGTTCAAGCGTTCTGCTCAAAAAGAGGTCAACTATCTAGTGAAAGAGTTTGAGTGTCGCAAGGCAGCAGATTCTTATGCTCGTGCTACAACTGCTCGTACTGGTGTTCTTGACTGCTCTAAACTTCATACCTATAAGTACAACGAAGATATTTTTCGTAAAGTAACTACACTTGCCGATGGTAAAAATCACGGTCTAGTGTTTGTATTGGACTGGTCTGGTTCAATGGGTGATGTAATGGTGGATACTGTCAAGCAACTTTTCAATCTTGTTTGGTTCTGCAAAAAAGTTTCTATTCCTTTTGAAGTCTATGCTTTCACTACTGACTATCCTCTTGTGAAGTATGATGATGATGGTAAAGCAACCCTCCGTGATCTCTCCTATAAAAAGCGTGATGGTCTTATTCAAGTTGGGGAGTGGTTTTCTATGATGAATCTGATTACCAGTAAAGTGAATGGTAAGAATTTGGATATTCAAATGAAAAATATTTTTCGCCTTGCAGCATCATTCCGATATAATTCTTATGCACGTTATTCTGCTCCTCTTGGGATGAGTCTTTCTGGTACTCCTTTGAATGAGGCAATGATTTCTCTTCATCAGATTCTTCCAAAGTTTCAGAGTGAAAACAAACTTCAAAAAGTTCAGTGTGTTGTATTGAGTGATGGTGAAGGATCTATGCTCAAATATCATCGTGAGGTTCAGCGTCGCTGGGAGGAAGAACCTTTTATGGGCACAGCACATATTGGTCCTAATGCTTTTATTCGTGATCGTAAGACTGGTATGACCTATTCTTGTGATTGTGATTATCACGAGTTCACTGACATTCTGCTTCGCAATCTTCGGGATAGGTTTACTGATATTAACTTTATTGGTATTCGTGTTCTTGAATCACGTGATGCTGGTTCTTTTATTCGTCGTTATTGTGGATTCTTTGGACCTGATTATGAAAAGACAATGAGTTCTTGGAAAAAGGAGAAAGCATTCACGATTAAGAAGTCTGGGTATCACTCTTACTTCGGTCTTTCTGCCAGTGCTCTTGCTCAGGACAGTGAATTTGATGTACAAGAATCTGCAACCAAAGCACAAATCAAATCTGCTTTTGTGAAAAGTTTGAAATCCAAAAAGATGAACAAAAAAATTCTTGGTGAGTTTGTCGAGTTGGTTGCCTGATCCAATTTTCAAACTGGCACAGTAGGGGGTTTCTACCCCTCTTTTGCTTGTATAATTACTTTGTTGAAAAAAACAACCTAACTACATCATGCCTCGCAAGTCTTCTGTGAACGATCAACAACTTATTGAAAGCATCAAAGAACTTTACGGATCTGAAATCACTGCTGGAGATCTGAAAGGATTTTGTGCTTCTCGTTCTCTGAACTATCAAACTGTAACTCGTCGCCTTGAAAATTATAAAACCTCACGTGGTCGTTGGAATTTGGAAGTGACTCAACAACGTGTTGATGAGATTGAGCGTTCTTTCCAAGCACCTGCCGTTCTTCCTGCCGCCGAACAAAATCTTATTCCTGACAAAGATGATACCTTCGTCAAGTTTGGTAACTTTAATGATATTAAAAAAATTATTCAGTCCCGTATTTTTTATCCTGCATTCATTACGGGTCTTTCGGGTAATGGTAAAACGTTCTCTGTTGAGCAAGCGTGTTCTCAACTTAACCGTGAACTCATCCGTGTAAACATCACCATCGAAACTGATGAAGATGATCTGATTGGTGGTTTCCGTCTTGTGAATGGCGAAACTGTGTGGCACAATGGTCCTGTGGTCGAAGCACTTGAACGTGGTGCCGTGTTGCTGCTGGATGAGATTGACCTTGCTTCCAACAAGATCCTGTGCCTTCAATCTATTCTGGAAGGTAAGGGTGTGTTCCTTAAAAAGATTGGTCGCTTTGTGAAACCTGCTGCTGGTTTCAATGTGATTGCCACCGCCAACACCAAAGGTAAGGGTTCTGATGATGGACGATTCATCGGCACCAACGTGCTCAATGAGGCATTCCTGGAACGCTTCCCTGTGACCTTTGAGCAGTCCTATCCCGCCCCTGCAACCGAGCAGAAGATCCTGGAAGGCATCGCTCTGGATCTTGGCGTGGAAGACCGCGACTTCTGCAAGCGCCTGGTGGACTGGGCAGACATCATCCGCAAGACCTTCTACGATGGTGGTATTGAGGAAATCATCAGCACCCGCCGTCTGGTTCATATCATTCGTGCTTACAGCATTTTCCAAGACAAAGCAAAGGCAATCCAAGTTTGTGTGAATCGCTTTGACGACGAAACCAAGCAAGCATTCCTTGAACTCTATGACAAGGTTGATGCTGATTTCCAACTTCCTGTTGACGAACAGCAGGCAAACTGATAGAATATAAGGAGGTCAATGTGCCTCCTTTTTACCCTTTACTATGAAACAAAATGTCAGAAAACTTTGAGAGCACTTACGAAAGTTCAATCCCTAATCAAGATTTCTGGGAGGAAGATGGTATTAGTTTAACTGGAAATCCTTATGCCTCACCAGATACAATCATCTTTGGATCACGACTTCCTGGTGGTCTTGGTGAAGATCATCTATCATTGAATATGCCTTCCACTTTTAATTTGAAAATGCCCGAAGATACAAATAAAAACGGTTTCTGGAAATATGAAGAAGATAAAACTCTGAAAGCAGTAGAAGAATACCTTTCTAGTACTTATCATTCTCATTACACTTCTGAACAATCTAAAACTCAAACTCTTGATTTGATTGAGAGTATTGGTGATGCAGAAGCATTTACTCGTTCAAATGCTATCAAATATCTCTCGCGCTTTGGTAAGAAGAATGGTAAATCTAAGATGGACATTCTGAAAGCAATCCACTATTGTGTTCTTCTTTATCACTTTGCTGGTCTGCACAAGAATAATTCCAACAACTATCCTTATTGATTATGAAACTCCAAGATAAAACTATGAAACTTTCTGATAATACTCTTGTTATTCTTAAAAACTTTGCGGGAATCAATAATTCTATTCTTGTGAAAGAGGGTAACAAACTTCGTACTATTTCTGTTGCAAAGAACATCCTTGCAGAAGCGGATATTACGGAAGAGTTTCCTCGTGACTTTGCCATTTATGATCTGAACCAGTTTCTGAATGGTCTTGGTTTGCACCAAGATCCTGATCTTGATTTTACTGAGCAGTCTTATCTCAGCATCAAAGAGGGTAAGCGTCGGGTGAAGTATTTCTATGCTGATCCTAATGTGATTATTTCACCCCCTGATAAGGAGATTCAACTTCCTTCGGCAGATGTTTGTTTCCAACTGGACAGCACTTCTCTTGAAAAACTTGTCAAGGCAGCAGCAGTGTATCAAC